>OLZO01000756.1_pt1 | contig 13670 bp, 8 predicted proteins | sample 1644431 | NCBI WGS metagenome assembly OLZO01 (sample SAMEA103958145, study PRJEB25191) | human gut metagenome | biome: human-associated habitat [ENVO:00009003]; feature: intestine environment [ENVO:2100002]; material: feces | place: Germany | collected 2013/2015
AAAGGGGGAACCCCCGGCGAGGGTTCCCCCTTAGACCCCCTCCTGCGCTTCATTAGCACAGGAGAGTTCCGCGCTCTGCGGAGCGCGGGCAGGGGCGCTGCCCCTGCACCCTGCCACCTTTGAAAAGGTGGACGAAACTTTCAGACTTCGCCTTTGTAAAGGCGGGCAAAATTTTCAGGCTTGGGGTGGGTCGCTGGAGTCGTCGTCCTTGACCCACTGTTCCTCGATGCGCTTCTGGCGGCGCTTGAGGGCGATACGCTGTTTTTCGCGGATACGGTCGGAGGTGCGCTCCCAGAACGCCGGGCCGGCCTCCCAGCGCAGATACAGCCAGCCTCGCCTCAGAGCGCGGACTATGTACCACACCAGACAGCCCACCGGCAGCAGCGCCGTCAGGATGATGCATATCATCAGCGCGGCCAGTGTGTCCTCCGTCAGCCTCGCGGCGTTCTCCCAATACGGATACGCCACGCCCGCCGTCTGCATAGAGCGCGTGCCGTACGCGCGCACGACCTTAAGAATGCTCAGCGGGCTGAAACGGCCCGAATTCTGCACCGTCTGTGCGCCCTCAAAGCCCTCCGTCACCACGCCCAGCGTGAAGCCGGAGATGGGCTCCGCGCACACAAGCTCGTAGCAGCTCACGCCGCCGCTTCCGCTCTCCTCGCCCAGCAGCTGCTGGAGCGTGTCGAGATGCATGAACACCTCGCCCGTGGCCGTGTAGGTCTTTTCCGTGGCCTTGTCGTCCTCAATCGCGACTACGCCCGCGACCACGAAGGGCTTGCCGTTTATCACCACCGTCATGCCCGCGAGGTCGTAGCTGCCGAATATCTGCCAGGCCAGCTTCTCGTCGAGCATCACGCGGTCGTGCATCAGGTCGTTCTCGTCCAGGTAGCCGCCGGAGCGCAGCGTCAGCGGATGGAAGGAAAACCAGTCCCCGCCTACGCCGGTGGCGGTCACCGTGGCCTTGCCCTTGTTGCCCTCCACCGTCAGCTCGCCCGTGCCGCTGTACGCGTCCTGCCACAGCGGGGGCGCGCCCTCCGCCGCCTCAAGCGATACGTCCAACAGCTTCTTGTCTATCGTGGAGCGGAAAGTGTATATCTCCGATATGCTCTTTTCCTGCCCCACCGGGAAGAACACCGAGGCCTGCGCATAGCGCTGCTCGACCGTGCCCTGATAGCGCTCCGCCGCCTGCTGCGTCAGCAGCCTCCCGGCCGTCGACGAGTACACAAAGCACAGCACACAGCACGCCACGGCCAGCGCCGCGCAGACGATGAGCAGCGCTATTTTGCCGCGGCTCAGCTTTGGCCGCCTCAAATGCACGGAGGGCAGGTTTATCTTGGGCTTTTTTATGCTCTTTTTTTGCTTAAGTCCGCTTATCTTCATCCCTTATCAGTCCGGAAGGCGAACCAGCATGCCGTCCTCGACGGGCTTCGTCGCCGTAGTTAGCACCATGTCGTAGGCCGAGAGGCCGCCGGACACCGCCGTGTTCACGTCGTCCTTCGCAAGCTCCGTCACATCCACGCGGGTCGCGACAAAGCGGTTGCCCAGCGGGCTGCTCTTGGCCACGATGACCAGCACGAAGCTGCCGTTGGCGTCCGAGCGTATGGCGCTGTTGGGAACTATGGTTTCGTAATTCTGGCTGCGCTGGCCTATCGAAATGGAGACCTGCGTGCCGCTCTCAATGTCGCTGCCGGTCACGTCGAACACCAGCTGCTTGCCGCCCTGCGGGTTCTCCGTGTCGTTACGGATGCCCACCAGCTTGCCCTGCATGTCCGAGCCGCCCCAGTAGCCGGTCTTTATCTCCGCTGTGTCGCCTATCGTGACCTTCTGGGCCTGCTCGTTCGTGACGCCCATGGACACGGTGTAGCCGCGGTCCGGGACCTCGATGGTCATTACGGCGTTGGCCGGGTCAGTGTTGTTGCCCGCCGTGACGTTGATGTCCTTGACCACGCCGTTGACCTCGGACACTATCTGCCCGCCGGTCACGTTGCCGTTTTCATCCTTCTGCCCGCCGCTGAGCTCTGCGATCTGGTCCTTGAGGTCCTGTATCTGCTTCGCCATGCGGGAGAGCTCCAGGTTGTCCAGCTTGGAGGTCTTGATGAGGCCCTCGAGCGTGGTCTCGCAGCTCACGACCTCGTCCTTCGCCGCGTCGTAGGTGCTCTTCTTCTCCACCAGCGCGTCGTACTCGGCCTTCATGTCCTCCATGTAGCGCTGGGCCTCTTTGACCTTCTTGTTCAGCTCCGCGTTCTGCGGCTGCGCCTGCTCGAGCGCCTTGTCATAGGCGTCCAGAGCCTTGGTGTAGGCTATCTCAGCGTCGTTCACGGCCTTGTAGCCCTCAGATATAGCGGCAAGGTCAGTGCTCGGGAGGTTCTTGTAGGAGTTCCAGTTCATATAGCTGCTCGCCGCGCCGTCTATGCCGAGGTTGGCCTGCTCGCGGGCGAGGGAGGTGTTCTGCTGGCCTTCGCCGAAGTAATACTCTACGGAGATCTCCTTCTTCTCGCCGAAGGCCGCGGCAATGGCGTCCTTGAGCGCGTCCTCGTCATAGCGGCCGTTCGTGCTGGTATCGGCCAGCTGCTGGATAAATGCGTTCTCGTATTCGTACCGCGCCTTGGCGGTGTCGCGCGCGAGCTTGGCCTCGTTGACAGCGGTCTTTAGGGAGTCGAGAGAATCCTCGCCGCTGCCCTCGACGTATCCGCCGGCCTCCTCGAGGAGGTCGGAGAGACGCTGATGCTCGTCCTCGGCTGCCTCGTAGCGCAGCTTTGCCGCCTCGACCTCTTCGGACGTGCAGACGTTGGCGTCGCGCTTGGCGATGGCCTCCTGCAGCTTCTCCTGAGCACGGGTGACTTCGCTGCTGCCGCCGCCCATGTTGATGAGCTTCTGCTGGTAGGAGTACTGCGCGTCGTCCAGCTGGGTCTGGAGGTCCTTGAGCTCACTGCCCTCGCCCGCAGCCAGTATGACCAGCACGTCGCCTACCTTGACTTCCTGCCCGCGGCTCACGAGCACAGACTGCACCTTGCGCGAGGTGTCCGTCTTGACCTCATAGGTCTCCTTTGCGCTTATGGAGCCGCTGCCGCGTATCTGCGTCGTGATGGCGCCGGACTGCACGTACTGCACCGCCGCCTCGGGCAGAGAGGCATTCATTATCGTGTTGGAGAAAAAAGTCAGAACGAGCATGACCGCCAAAAATATGATGGCGACGTTCTTGACCCAGCCCCTGTTTTTGACTTTCTGCTCAGTCATCTTGCAATTTCCTCCGTCTTCTTATGTAGCTTCATCGGCTCAGCCCTTTACCGAGCCCTGGGTGGCGATGCCTTCGACCAGATATTCCTCGCCGTGCAGGAACAGCAGCAGCGTCGGCACCATGTATATCGTTGCGATGGCGAAGGCCAGACCGACCTCGCCGGTGTTTATCGTGGACAGGTACACCGAAAGCGGCTGCTTCTCCGCGTCCGGCAGCAGCACGATGGGCTGCTCGACCATGTTCCAGTAGTCGATGAACACGAGTATTGCGATGGAGTAGAGCGCCGCGCGGCACTGGGGCATGCAGACCTTGGAGAAGACCTGCCACTCCCCCGCCCCGTCTATCTTCGCCGCCTCGATGAGCGAGTAGGGTATGCGGCGCATGAATTTGGTGAGCAGGAACACCGAAAACGGCGCGAAGGCGCCCGGCAGTATGATGGCCCAGCGGGTGTTTAGGATGTGCAGCCACTGGGAGACCAGGTAGTTAGGCACCAGCGTGACCTGATAGGGCATCAGCATGAGGATGACGTAGAAGAAGAATATCGCCGCCCTCACCTTGCCGCGCCAGCGGGTGAAGCCGTAGGCCGCTATCGAGGCTATTGCCACCTGGAACACCACGATGGGCACGACCAGGATGACCGAGTTCCAGAACTTCAAAAGGTAGTCCGGGCTCTTCAGGAGCACGGTTATGTACTGCTCGAGCGAGACCTTGTCCGGGATGAACTTGAGGTTCACCTTTTCGGAGACGTAGGTCTTGCCGCCGGTGGAGGCGGCGTTCTGGAAGATGACGCCGTAGTTTGCACTTATCTCCGTCTGCGTCATGAAGGAGTTCGAGATGGTCAGCAGCGTGGGCAGCAGGAAGATGATGGCCAGCACCGCGCAGATGACGAAGATGACGCCGCGGGAGAAGTATTTCTTTTTTTTCATCCCTCCACGTCCTTTCCGAACCAGTCCTCCACCTTGAACAGGACGGCGATGATGACGACCATGGCAATGGCCATGACCACCGCAGCGGAGGACATCTTCTGAAAGTCGAGGGAGTTGAAGGTGTTGTTCATAAAGTGCTGAAGCATGTACAGGCTGCTCACCGGGTAGCCGCCCGTCATCAGATACACCTCGCGGAAGACTTTGAAGGAGTTGATGAGCGAGAGTATCGTGACGAAAAGCACCGTCGGCGAGAGGTAGCGGAGCTTGATTGCAAAGAACTTGTAGGTCTCGCTCGCGCCCTCGACGTCCGCGACCTCGAGCAGCTCCTTCGGTATGTTCGCCAGCGCGGACATGAAGAGTATCATGTTGTAGCCGAGGTTCTTCCAGAGGAAGAGCGTCAATATGACTATCTGGCCGTACTCGGACTTTATCCAGTCGATCTTATCTATGCCGAACAGGGCTGTGAACTCGTTAATAACGCCGTTGTTGCTGAAAAGCACCTGCCAGATGAGCACCACCGAGGCCACGGGGACCATCATGGGGCTCAGGAAAAAGGTGCGGAACTGGCTCTTGAGCGGTATCCTCGCCTCCAGCAGCATCGCCAGGCCCAGTGAGAGTATCACCGCCAGCGGCACCGCCAGGGCTGAGAAGGTGGCCGTGTTCTTCGCCGCGTCCCTGAAGGCCGAGTTCTTGAAAAGCGCGATGAAGTTGTCCAGGAACACAAACTCGGGATTTATCGAGTTGCGTATCAAGGAGTAATACACCACAACGCAGAAGGGCAGGACGAAGAAGATGAGCACCCCGATCACGCTCGGGCCGATGAAACAGAGGCTTAACGCCGTATCCTTGAGCCTTCTGCTCCTGCGCTCTGCTGTGAGCCGCTCGCGCCCGCGTGCCAAGGCTTTCATTCTTCTTCATCCCTCCCGGAACTTTGTGGTCTGCTGTCTTTCTGTATTATACTACTTAGAACAGCAAAGCTCAACCTTAAATATCACAATTTGTACGGTTTATTTCGACAAAATACACACTATCTTGTATCCATTTTGTTTCTTTAGTGTCATCTTTGCTCATTCACATAGATGGACACGCGGTTCTGGATGGTGGCCGCAACGTCCTGGGCGCTCTTCTCGCCGGAGAAGTAGTAGGCCACTTCCTCGTTGATTATGTCGTTTATCTGGCTGGAGTTGTAGTCGGCGACCATGGTGGTGTTCTCGATGAGCTCCATGATGGTGTCGGCATTCTCCTGGGTGAACTTTATCTCCTTCTCCTCGCCGGTGCTCTCGTCATAGGTGTAGTAGCTCTGGCCGACCATGTTCTTGATGTTCTCGTCGAAGAGCTCGCGGTTGGTGACGAAGCCGTAGCCGTAGTTCTCTTGGTAGTCACGGGTCAGCAGGGTGCGCACGAAGCTCCAGGCGGCGTCCTTGTCGGCGCAGGTGGAGGAGATGGCAAGGCCGGTGCCGTTGGAGTAGAACACGGCGCCGCTGCCCGGCACGCCGGGGTAGCCCTTGAGAGTCATCTCGCCGTTGAACATCTCGGAGTAGTAGGTGTAGGAGTAGGGGTCGGACAGGCTGAGCATGACCAGCAGCTGGCGGCCTTCCTTGATACGGGTGCTGTCGTTGTCCTCGGGGGTCCACTCGTGGTTCTCCCAGTCAAAGGTCTCGGGGAAGCGGTTGGCAAACTCCATGAGGGAGATGAACTCCTCGGAGTCGAAGCTGCACTCGCCCGTGTTCCAGTCCACGAAGTTGGAGAGGTTCATCGTGCAGATGCTGGAGAACGCGTCGTTCCTGGTGGTGCCGAGGCTGAAGAGCTCGCAGCCCTCGGGCATCTGGTCAAGCGCGGCGAACATGTCGTCATAGGTCCAGCCGGGCTCGGTGCCAATGATGGAGGACGGGCCGGCTATGGTGCGCACGGCAAAGCCGCTGGTGACCTCGTAGAGCTTGCCCTCCTGGCTGACGGCGTTGAAGAAGGGCTCGACCACGCCCGCACGGCCGCCTATCTCCTCGTCCGCCTCTATGTAGGGCCAGAGGTCCTCGAAAAGGCCCTTCGCGCCGAAGGTGTCCATGGGCAGGCTGTCGGTTATGAGGATGTCGGGCACCGCGCCGGAGCCTATCTCGGTGATGAGCTTGGTCAGGCCCGCGGTGTAGTCGTCGTCGGTGTTGAACTCGGAGTAGTCGCGAACCTCGATGCGGTAGTCGCTGCTCTTGCGGTTGAAGTCGAGCACCATGTTCTTGACGTCGTAGTTAAGGTAGACGCAGGCAAGGGTCAGCGTGGTCTTCTGTGGGACCTGGTCGTAGGGGGTCTTCTTGAGCGTGATGAGGTAGGTCGTCGCGCCCTCGCCGGTGTTGGAGTACTCGCTGGAGAGGCAGACGATGTCGCCGCTCTCGGTTATGCTGGCAGAGCTGACGTTGCTGGAGTTGACGTCGCAGTTTATCCAGGTCACCAGCTTCTCCTCGGTATCGGTGGCCATGGTGTAGCCGTAGAAGCTCTCGCCCTTGTTGTAGCAGAGGTCATAGCCGCCGCCGGAGGGGGCGGCGCTGTAGGCGTCGGTGGGCAGGCTGGCGATGGACTCGCCGAGCTTCATACCCGTCATGTCCACAGGGCAGAGGTCGAAGGAGCTGTAATCTTCGGAATAGACCAGGGCGGCCACGCTGCCGTCGGCGAGAGCGATGATGTTGCCCACGCCGGTCTGCTCGGTGCTGAGGTCTATGCTGCCGGTCACGTTGCCCTGGGCGTCGAGGATGGTAAGGGCGTTGCCGCCGGTCATAAGCACGGTGTTGCCCTGTCCATCGACGGCAAAGGCGGAGACATAGAAGTAGTCGCTGTCCTCAGTGAGGCTGGAGAGGTCGATGCAGAGCTTCTCGTTACCGGCTGCGTCGAAGACGCGCAGGTTGTATTTCTGGACGGAGGTGTACTCCACCTGCTCATCTCCGCCGGGCATGGGTTCGGGCACGGCCACGGCCACGTCGGAGCTGGTGGCCGCAAGCGGGGTAACGCCCGCGTCGACGCTGCCCTCCGCGGTGTCGGTACCGCTCTCATCGCCGCTGCCGTCGCCGGCGCTCACGGGGATGGAGTAGTAGACGTTCTCGATGATGGCGAAGCCGCCGTCGGGCGTGGCGCACATGTTGTTTATCCAGAAGCTGCCGCCCTCGGCCTCAGCGGGCATCTCGGGCTTGACGTAGCCCTCAACATTCTTGAGATCGCTGCCGTCGAGCTTCACGGAAAAGAGCGCGGGCTCGGTGCGGGTATAGGTGTACTCCTCCATGACGGGGTTGCCCTCCTCGTCGAGGATGGGGTTGCCGTTATCGTCATAGCTGGGTATCTGCTCCACGATGGGCTCGCCCTCTACTTCGCCCACGAAGTAGATGAGGTCGCCGGAGCGGACGGTGTTGTAGACGTAACCGATGTCGCGGCTCAGCTCAGTATAGGTCGGGACATAGGCGTATTCGGGCGTCGGGGTATTCGAAGTACCTCCGTCGCCGCCGCAGGCGGAGAGAAGGCCGAATACCATGGCGAGCGCCATGACAAGGCACAGTGCTTTCTTAGTTTTCATCTCGTTGTCCTCCATAACTTATTGTCAGCCCATTTCAGAGAAAAAGGCCGAAACTTGCTTGTTGATCTCCGCGGCACACTCCTGAGCGGAGGCCTCCCCGGCAAAATACGGCGCGGCCGCGGCGTCTATGAGCTCCATGAGCCCACTGGGGAGCGTTCTGGCGCAGGCGCTGATGTCGTCTATCGCCATGTAGAGCAGCGTTGCGTCCTGCTCGCTCATGCCCTCGGCCATCTGCGAGCTTATGTCCGCGTCCAGGCGCTCCATGAGCACGGGGAGCCCGGAGGAAAGCGCCTGCGCCTTTATGAGCGAGCGCAGCAGCCGCCACGCGGCGGACGCGTCCTTGCAGCCGGAGCTTATCGCGTATACCGGCCCCTCGAGCTTCACCGAGGTGAAGCCGCCCTCGTATCCGGGCAGGCCCGTGACCGACGCGCCGGAGAAGAGCTCCGTGCTGCCCTGTACCATGTTCGGGCTCGTAAAGACCCCGCACATGAGCAGCTGCCGCCCTGAGGCTATGCGGGCATAGGGCTGGTTATTCTCCTCGAGCCGCTCCTCCTCCGAGGCCTCGCTCACGGCGGGGAAGCTGCCTGCAAACTCGAGCAGGGCGATGAAGTCCTCCTCTTCGAAGCTGCACGCGCCGCTCTCCCAGTCGATAAAGCGGTCGGGATCGGCCTCCAGCAGCAGCGAGAGCACCTCCGGCCCCGTCGTGCCGAAATCAAAGAGCTCGCAGCCCGCGGACACTCCGCCGAGCGCGGTGAGCGCGGCGGAATAGCTCAGTTCCGCCCCCTCTCCGAAGAAGCGCGCCGGGCCCAGAGCGGTGACGACGCCGAAGCCGGATGGGATGGTATAGAGCCCGCCGTCCATCTCAAGTGCGGAGAGTACCGGCTTGACCAGGGCGCTTTTGAGCTCATCGTCCGCGTACAGCAGCGCGCCGAGCTCCGTCAGGAGCCCGCGGGCCTCCGCCGCGGCGGTGGATACGCCGGAGCAGTCGAGGATGTCCCCCGCCCTGCCGGCGAGGATATCGCTCTCGAGCCGCCGGTACCCGGCTTCCGGGTCTTCGGGGCTGTTGTACTCCGAGTAGTCGCGTATTTTTATAAGGTATTCACTCTCCGAGCGGTTGAACTCCGCGATGAGCCGGAGCGTGAGTTCGTCCGCGCCGCAGCAGGCGTAGACTAGCTCCGTCCTCTGCGGGGCCTCGCTCTCATGCGCGCGGCTGACCACGGTCATATAGGATGCGGTCTCTTCAGTGCCGAGGCAGACGTAGCCGCTCTCCGTCTCAAAGACGGATGAAAGCGTCTTGGGTTCCACCCCTACGGACACCAGATCGAGCATTTCGGCGGTTATGCCGCTCGCAGGCTCCCAGCCGTAGAGCATCGCGCCGTCTATGTAGGCCGAGACGAAACCGCCCACGGCGCCGCAGAAGTCGCCAGCCCCATCGCTGGTGCCTATCAGTCGGAGCTCCGGGCCGCGCTTGCCCTCGGGGTTGACGTAGTAGAAGCGCCCCTGCCCGTCGTAGCCGCGGCCAAAGACGTACACGTGGCCGTCCCCGGCGAGGTAGAGCTCCTCGACCGAGGCCAGCTCGCGCTCGAAGTGCAGCCATCTCAGCTCTCCCGAGGCGTCGCGCACCAGGAGCTGGTCGTCCGCGGCGATGTATACCCTGCCCTGGGCGTCGATTGCGAAGCTCGACACCGTGAAGTAGCTCCAGCCACCGCGGGCGTCGCGGTTCACGAGCATGCGCGAGGCCTCGCTTCCGTCGGCATTGAGGATGCGGACGTACTCGTCCTGGCGGTAGACCTCATAGGGATAGAGCTCAAGGTCGGAGCTGCTGGCGTAGAGCGCGCCCTCCGCGCCGTATTTTGTGGAGCACACGCGCTCCTCGGCCACGGCGAGCTTGCCGCCCATGGTGACGGCGAGGCACAGCGGCCTGGTGCGTCCCTCGCTGCCCTCGGGCAGGGACACGGGCTCATAGCGCTCCAGCCTCTGCGGCGCGCCGCCCGAGGCGCTCACGGAGTAGATGCCCGGCTCGCCCGTCCCGTCCTCGCCGATGAAATATATCCGCCCCGAGAGCATGACGGCGTTGCCGGTGATGTGCACGTCCCCGAACTCCGTCCGCTCCGCGGAATACACATAGCGCCCGGGACGCTCGGTGGGCTCCGTCTCCCCTATCCCGCAGGCTGAGAGCAGGCAAAGCACCAGGCAGAGCGAGATTATGCGGATATGTATCTTCATATTCCCCCACCCCCCTGTGCGGGTCTTTCAGCTTTGCTCTCCCAGATATACGCTGACCCTGTCCTGTACGACGGCGGCGCAGTCCGCGGCCAGCTCGGAGGCCGGGGTGCTCACGAGGCGCAGCAGCCAGAGGCCGTCCGCGTCGTGTACGAGGCAGAGGATGTCCCCTTCTGCGTCCTGTCCGAGCCAGCTCAAAAACGCGGCGTCTACGCCCGCGTCCGTCCAGTGGAGCAGCGTCTCCGGCTCCGTTTCGTCGTCGGCAAGGGCCATCAGCCTCTCTCCGTCCGACCAGAGCAGGGAGCGCTCCGTCCCGGAGGAGAGCACCTGCGCCCCGGCCGGGAGCGTCAGCTCCGCTTCGCCAGCCGAGCCGTTCACGGGGTCTATGGGCAGCAGATAGGTGCCCGCGTCGTCCGCCGTCACGCCGTACACGCCGTCACCGAGCGCCACGAGGCCGGTAAAAGCTCCGTCGCCGAGCGCTCTGCTCACAAATCCGCCGCCGCGGTCGAACACCAGCGCGCTGCCGTCCGAGAGGCAGAGGTAGATATAGCCCGCGGCGTCGGCGGCGCAGCCGGTCACGCCCGCTCCGTCCCCGTCAAGGAGCTCGCTTATGTCCTTTGCGGCGCGCTCGTCGCCGCTTGAGTCGTAGATGTGCAGAATATAGCTCTCGCAGCTCTCGTAGACCGGCGCGATGTCCGTGGATGTCGCGGAGGCCGTTTCGCCCTCCGGCTCCTCCGCCGGGAAGGAGGCAAAGCTCCTCTCCACGGCCGCGAAGCCGCCGTCGGGCGTGGCGCAGAGGCCGCAGATACTGCCCGAGCCCTCGGCGCCCTCCGGCGTCGGGGCGGCCTCAAAGCCCACGAAACTCTCGGGCTCTCCGCCCGTCAGCGGCGCCGAGTACAGCCTCGGCTCCGCGCCCTCCGCCCCGCCGAGCAGCAGCCGCTCCCCGCAGAGCGCGGCGCAGGAGGCCCACTCGCAGTCCGGGAGACGGGAGTATTCCGGAACATACACAAAGCCGGCGCCCTCCGGCTCCGGCGTATCCGACGGCGCAGCCGTCTCCTCCGCAGCGCAGGCGGAGAGTAATGCAGCAGCTGCCAGAACAGCGGTCAATATACCCGCGGCGCGGCGCTTTTTGCCCATCTCTTTCCCCCCGCTCGCCTTTTTCCGTGTCACTGTCTTTAATACAGACAGAATATCATCCCCTGTGCGCGCTGTCAATCTCACATTATGACGCTCTGCACGCTGAAAGGTTCCTGAAAAAACGCCCTTCCCGCTGGAATAAACGCGCACGGCGTGGTATAATCTATATGCCGTAAAGGCGCACATAATATAGACGCGGACGCGGCCGGAAAAGTCAGCGGACGCGGCCGGAAATTTTCACTGAAAGGAAGGGCGAAACATGGCGTGGGAGGAAAAACGCGAGCGTGACGAGCGCGAACCCGAACGGGACCGCGACCCCGGCAGAGAGACAGTCCCCTTCACCCCGGACGGGGAGTACGATTCCCTCGAGGCTTGGGCCGACGAGGAGGAGCGCTGAAAAAATTCCGTCATATTCCCCGCCGGGCGCGCATATGCTGTATATATGCCGCTTGTGGAGGTGACGGAAAGTGCAGACTGACATAGACGATCTCATCTTCGCGGACGCCGACTGCGCGCCGAGCGAAAAATAAAAGCCGCCCCGACCGTGTTCTGGCCGGGGCGGCTTCTTTTTTGGTTTTTACAGCTTCCAGATGTTCTCGGCGTACTCGCGGACGGCGCGGTCGGCGGCAAAGATGCCGCTCTCGGCGATGTTCACGAGGCCCATGCGGGCGAAGCCGCTGCGGTCGCGCACGGCCTCATAGAGCCGGTCGTGGCAGGCGACGTAGGAGGCGAAGTCGGCCAGCAGCATGTACTGGTCGCCGCCGTAGAGCAGGCTGCTCACCAGGTCTGCATAGCTCTTGCCGTCGGCCAGGCCGGAGTTGAAGCGATGGAGCACGCGCTTGATGCGCGGGTCGCTCTCGGCCACGGAGTTCGGGTCGTAGCCGCAGCGCTTGCGCTCGGCGACCTCGTTGGTGCGCAGGCCGAAGAGGAACATGTTCTCGTCGCCCAGGCGCTCGTACATCTCGACGTTCGCGCCGTCGAGCGTACCTATGGTCACGGCGCCATTCATCATGAGCTTCATGTTGCCGGTGCCGGAGGCCTCCTTGCCGGCGGTGGATATCTGCTCGGACACCTGCGCGGCGGGCATGAGCTTCTCAGCCACGGAGACGCGGTAGTTCTCGAGGAAGAACACCTGCAGCCTGCCCTTGCAGACGGGGTCGGCGTTGATGTCCGCGGAGAGGGAGCAGATGAGCTCGATTATGCGCTTGGCGGTCTTGTAGCTCGCGGCGGCCTTGGCGCCGAACACGAAGGTGCGCGGCACGAAGTCCATATCCGGGTCGTCGTGCAGTCTGTCCTGAAGGTGAGCTATGAGCATGGCGCACAGCAGCTGGCGCTTATACTCGTGCAGGCGCTTGACCTGGACGTCCAGCACCGCGTCGGTATTGAGCTCGAAGCCCTGGGACTTCTTCATGTACTCGGCCAGCGCGGCCTTGTTGAAGCCCTTTATCTCCTGCAGGCGCATGAGCACCTCGGCATCGTTCTCGAACTTGCGCAATCCGATGAGCTCCTCGGGCTTTCTGAGGTAGCCCGGGCCTATGAGCTCGCGCACGAGGCTGTCGAGCTTCGGGTTTATCTGGGAGAGCCAGCGGCGGTGGTCTATGCCGTTGGTCACGTAGGTGAACTTCTCCGGCTCGAAGGAGTACACGTCCGCGAAGAGGTCGCGCTTGAGGATGTCCCCGTGCAGGCCGGAGACGCCGTTTATCATGTAGCAGCCCGCGAGGCACATGTTGGCCATGTGGACTTTGCCGCCCTCGATGACGGCGTTGCGCGCGATGCGTCCGCCGTCGCCGCCGAACTTCTCGCTGAGCACGGCGCGCCAGCGGCGGTTTATCTCGCTGATTATCTCAAAGACGCGCGGCAGCAGGCTCTGCACCAGGCCCTGCGGCCAGGTCTCGAGCGCCTCGGACATGATGGTGTGGTTGGTGTAGGCCACGCAGCTCGACACAATATGCCAGGCCTCATCCCAGCCCAGGCCGTCCTCGTCCATGAAGATGCGCATGAGCTCGGGTATCATCAGCGTGGGATGCGTGTCGTTTATGTGCACGACGTGGTGCTCGGCGAAGCTGCGTACGTCGCCCCACTGCTTGCGGTGCTGCTTGACGATGGTCTGCGCCGTGGCGGAGACGAAGAAGTACTGCTGCTTGAGGCGGAGCGTCTTGCCCTCCATGTGGTCGTCCGCAGGATAGAGCACCTTGGTGATGACCTCGGCCATGGTGCGCTGCTCCATGCTCTTGACGTACTCGCCCTCGGAGAACTGGTACATGTCGAGGGAGTTGGGGCTGTGCGCCTCCCAGAGGCGGAGGGTGTTCACCTTGCCGCCGCCGTAGCCCGCTATGAGCATATCGCGCGGGACGGCCAGGACAGTGGTGTAGTCCTTGAGCTCGGCGTGGCAGTTGCCGAAGTAGTCCCAGTTTTCCTCCACGCGGCCGCCGAAGCGTATCTCGACCGTGTCCTCATAGCGCGGGATGAGCCAGCTCTCGGCCGCGCTCTTCCAGTTGTCCGCCGTCTCGGTCTGGCGGCCGTCCTCTATCTTCTGCTTGAAGATGCCGAGCTCGTAGCAGAGGGTGTAGCCCGTGGCGTCTATGCCCTCGGTGGC
>OLZO01000760.1_pt1 | contig 13529 bp, 27 predicted proteins | sample 1644431 | NCBI WGS metagenome assembly OLZO01 (sample SAMEA103958145, study PRJEB25191) | human gut metagenome | biome: human-associated habitat [ENVO:00009003]; feature: intestine environment [ENVO:2100002]; material: feces | place: Germany | collected 2013/2015
AGACCATTTCTACCAGGGCGGATAACACCGCCTTTTTTTGCGCTGTAGCATTTCCCATTATATATCCGAAATGGTTGAATGCGATGTCAGTGGAATCCATCTTGTTGAACATCTCGCCTACGCCAGTTTTTAACCATTCAATATTTATGTTATATTTTAATGAAATAATTTCCATTACCCTATCTGATACGGTTTTTCTGCCATTTTCTATATCAGATGCATGTCCTTGAGAAATTGCTAACTCTTTTGCAAAATCCCCTTGCTTAATGTTAAAAGCAGTTCTTATTTTTTTAAAGCGCTCGCATTGTGCGAATTCTGCATTAGTCATATACTCACCTTCTTTCTAAATTAATATTACCACAATATATATCGCTTTGCAACAAAAATATTTAAAATAATATCGATTTCCTGTTGACAAGTGTTGCTAAACGATATATACTTATCGCATAGCAACAATAATCGGAGGTGAGACGAAATGAAAGACCGTAGAGACGTACCAAAAACCAAAGAGCAACAGCGCATGGAACAGCTTCGATACATCATGGAGCACTGGGATGATCTTCCGGAAACCATGCAGTGCAGGTTTGAGGGGCAGGTTCAGACAGCGCGGGACTTCCTTATGCAGAAAAAGGAATGACCCTACACGGCACATTGACAACCGAGAGGACGGAATATAAGGAAGGGAGGTGATGAGATGGTTACAGACACAAAGCAACTGAAAATGATACAGATACAAATCGCTCTTATTGCAATAGGGACTATATCAAATTCAGTTGTAATAATATGGCAATTACTCCGGTGATGGCGGCAATAAAAGCAAGAATAGTATTGATTATTAATAATCCTTTTCCCCACCACCAAACACTAAATTCACTTTGTTTGCGTGACTTTTCGCAATCAAGCATAGGTTTCACATACTTTTTATAGGGAATGGAGTGTTTGAACTGTTTTTTGTACACTTTTGACGAAATAGTTTCAATATCTGTATCAGACAGTTCGGGTTTATTTTTTGGAATCATATCTGGAGTAGTCAATATTTTTTCTTTCTTAGACATCATATTTTATCTTCCTTTTATACTCGGCGCTGCAACGTCTGTAAGACCAGTATAGGACAGGGGGATAAAAAACGCAATATGAAAGCGAGGTGATACCCGTGAAAGAACTTTTTAACGCCGTAGAAGCTGCCCGGGAGATCGGTTGCACCGCCCAGAAGGTCCGAGAGCGGATGAAACGTAAGCTGTGGGACTTGGGTGAGGTGATCCCCAAGGAGGCACTTGGAAACGGCGAGAAAAATGAGTACAACATTTTTCGTTACAAATTGGAGCGGTTTCTGGGCCATCCGGTGACGGGCCGCTGGAAAGGCGGTGATCCCGATGCATAAGCGAGACATACCCGGCCCGATCCACTACATGCCCCAGCGGACGCGGCGCCCGTGGCGGATCATACGGCAAGTGGTTGCGGTGGCAACTGCGGTAATGTGGGGCATAGCGTTTTTTCTGGCCGGATTGGCCTTGGGAATCTACATGATATAATTCCCGGCCCACAGGGATAAGGGGAGAAGGAGATCATAATGAAACGAGAAGATGTTGAGAAGTTGTTGGGCTGGGCGAGAGAGGCCCAGAAGGTTTTTGAGGAATCCGGCGAGACTGATTTTGAAGAGCTGCGCCGCCGGGAAAAGCGTGAAATCTATGATCGGTTTGAGGGATCAGGATTTGACGTTCGCAATGGTTCTATCGATAAGTATACCGGGTATGAGGCGGTAGATATTGGAGATTTGACCGCTCGTTTTTATTTCTACAATGACTCTAATTACCCGTACGACATGCTTCTTTTTATCGACGAGGAGTACGTGCCTGTGCAGGAATTTGTGCAGCACCTTGAAGATCTTTTGGAGGGTAAGACAACTATCGTTAATCTCACACCACACGAGACCACAGTGTACGACGCCGCAGGAGAATCAGTGTTGCAGGTGATCCCGTCATCCGGTATGGCCCGGGCTGCGCAGACGCGGGAACCGCTGGACAGTATCAACGGGATTCCGGTAAGCAAGACGGGATACGGAGCCGTAGAGGGGTTGCCGGATCAGCGGGACGGAGTAGTCTACATTGTATCGGTTCTGACCGCACAGGCCGCGCCGGATCGCACGGACCTGTATATCGTGGACGAGCTGGTACGGGATGATACGGGCCAGATTCTTGGCTATAAGGCCCTGGCGCAGATTTAGGGGGCGCGGGATGAGCAAGCGGAAGAACAGAACCAACCGCGCAGCCGCAGCACTGGGGCTTAACCCCTACGGCTGGGGAAACGGCGGGACACGAAAAAGGCCGAGGGAGGTGCGAACTCCGGTCGGCCAGATGGAAAAATTATCACAACCTAATTATAAGGGGAATTTTGGAGGAATGCAAGATGAAAAAACGGCTGAAACGAAAAATTGAGAAGCGCCGCCGGGCTGAGGTTCACCGTGTGCTTGATCTGGTGTTGGATATCAATGGACTTGGCAGACGGCAGGAAAAACTTACTGGAAATCTTCCTACAGCATTTTTCGATTTTTCCGGTCACACTGCTTTCTTATATGTCAGGGTTTGCGAGAATGGATGGCGGGAGAAATCACGCCCTGATTATACATCAGACACCCCGATTGATCAGAAGCACTTGCTTCAGACGATCAATGATCTGGAGGTGATGAAGCGTGTATTATCGGTGTGATAACTGCGGCTGCTACCTGGACGAGGATGGACGCACCTGTGACGAGTGTCAGAGCCGGGAACGCGCAAGCCGGACAAGGAGAGCGCAAACGGCCAATATGCCGGATAGTGAGCAGTACAATTTTTTGAACGAGATAGCGAGGTGTGGAACATGATTATGAGAGCGTCAGAATTGAAACCCGGGCATGTGATCCGGGTGGAATTTGGGGATTACGATAACTGGCAAAGTTTTGTTGTTGATGGAATTAGACAGGCCAAGGATAGTATTGTAGCCGACGTACATTACCGGAAGTATGATACCGCAAAAACGGACATTTCGTTCCGATCGGATGAAACGGTGGAGGTGATTGCGGATGAAACCGCTTAAATTTCGGTTACTGAATGCGGATGAGATTGATTGCCGTGTTGCCACAGTAACCGCAAACGGTGTGTCCCTCCTGCTCTACAAGGACGCCAGGGTGGATCAGAATATCCTTGACGAGACAGTAGGCCCGATGGGATGGCAGCGGCGACACTGCCGGGAAAACGCCAACTGTATCGTATCCATATGGGACGAGGACAAGGGCCAGTGGATCGAGAAGGAGGACACCGGGACAGAGAGTAACACGGAGAAGGAGAAGGGGTTGGCTTCTGACAGTTTCAAGCGCGCGTGTTTCAACTGGGGGATCGGCCGGGAATTGTATACGGCCCCCTTCATCTGGGTCAGTAATAAGGATTGCGAAGTCTATGAGAGTGGAGATAAGAATGGCAGCCGCAAGAAATATGGTTGCAGTGATCGTTTCTACGTCTCCAATATAGGCTATGACGCCAATCGCAATATTAACATCTTGGTGATTAAGCGTCGTAAGAACAACCGTGTTGTGTATACATTGGGACAGAAGGAAGCGCATCCAGAGGAAGCAAGGATAGACCTCGTAACGGAAGCGCACATCAATACCCTATTCCTGGAGCTTGCACGGACCGGGATCGGACGGAAGAGTATGTTGTCCAAGTATGGCTTGAAAGATATCCACGATATGAATATGGCACAATTCCGCGAGGCTATGGATATTTTGAAGAGCAAGCCGGATAAGCCCACGGCTCCTGATCCTGCAACCGTCCCACCGGATGACCCAGAGGAAGGATTGCCCTGGAATGAAACGGGGAGGTAGCGGATGGAATGCAAGGGAACGCTGAAAGACGTCACGAAAGACTGGATGACCGGAAGATTCCGCCTTACGTTTGAGGTTGACAAGGACGTAAGCGCCGAGATCGAACGGTTAAGTGGGAAGCTGCTGGCCCTCACAGCCAAGGTATACCGCCGGAAGCGCAGCCTGGACGCCAACTCTTATTATTGGTCCCTGCTGACTAAGTTGTCAGAAGTTGCGGGGATATCAAAGAACCGCGCACACAACATGATGTTGCGACGGTATGGGAAATTGGTGGAGGTTGACGGGGATCTGATCTACGTTGTGGTGCCAGATAATGATGAGGGGGAGCGGATGGCCCTAGAGGCTGAAACTTTCCACATCAAGCCCACATCCCAGGTAAAAACCGCGAATGATGGGAGCAGTTTTCGCACATACCTTATGCTGCGCGGTTCCAGCACTTACGACACCGCTGAGATGAGCACATTAATCAACGGGCTGGTGGAGGAGTGCAAGGACCTGGGAATCGAGACGATGACGCCCCAAGAGCTGGAGCGCATGATGACCTTGTATGAACAGAACCGCCGGAAGAGGGTGCAGGATGGCTAAGAGGTTATGGAGCGTTTTCACAGACGATATGGACCATTGCTTTTTTACCAGCAGCCCATATATTGAGCGGCACCACATATTTGAGGGTCGCCAGGGCTACAAGGTCAAATCAGAGCAGAGAGGGTTTGTGGTCCCATTGCGATATGACCTCCATCCGAACGGCGCGCGGTTTGTGCGAACGGAGGAGAATTTGCAGATTGACGGTATGCTGAAATGCATGGCCCAGAAATACTATGAGGAGCATTACGGCAGCCGCCAGGAGTTTATGGCCGAGTTTGGCCGCAATTATCTATAGGAACACGGTATACCTCCATAATATGTCACGGTATTAGGTGTATACTTTTTGACCATAGTTTCAGGGCCGGGTTGTTATACATACCTCCTTTACCCGGCCCAGGAAGGAGGGCAGAATGCGAAAGCGGAAAGATTATAGAGTTATTCAGTGCGTGGTATACAATGCCCTGCGGGTAGGCCGTGAAAACGCCCTCAGCCGGGAAGAATTAAGCCGGATAACTGGGTACAGGGACAGGCTGGTCCGGGAGGCGATAGAAGCCCTTAGACATGATAAGGTGATCATCAGCCTTGGAATACGGGGCGGATATTACATACCGGATTCAACGCCGCAGGGACGACGAGAAGCCGCCGCGTGGCTGGCAAGGCAAGATCGGCGTATGCAGTCCATAAGGGCAGCTACAAGAGGCGCAAGGCGGTTTGTGGTGGGCCGTAAGAGCAAGGACGTGCCCGGACAATTAAGCATTTTCGGGGTGGAGTTATGAGGGACAGTTTTTTGATGTACACAGCGCATATGGATCAGGTATCGCTCCTGACGATGGAGCAGAGGGGTATTCTTTTTACCGCCATCATGTATTATGCGGCGGGTCGTCCGGTGCCTGACATGGATGGTATGACCCAGATGGCATTTTGCTTCATCAAGGCCCAGATGGATCGTGACAGCGAAAAGTACCAAAAGACGGTAGAGGCCAGGAGAGAAGCCGGGAAGCTTGGAGGAAGGCCGAAAGGTAATGCTTCTCCCGAAAAGCAAGAAGAAGCAAAAAAAGCAAATGGTTTTTCTGGAAAGCAAACCAAAGCAAAAAAACATGATAATGATAATGTAAATGATAATGATAATGTAAATGATAAAGATAAAAACTATTGTGTGCGTTTCGAACAGATTTGGAAGGCGTACCCGAGAAAAAAGGAGAAGGCCGCAGCCTATAAGGTATACAAAGCGCGCCTGTCAGACGGTTTTTCAGAGGACGAGCTGGAAACAGCAGTTAAAAGATACGCTGACGAATGTAAGAAGTTGCACACAGAGGAACGGTATATTAAGCACGCAGCGACGTTTCTGGGGCCGAATACACCGTTTGTGGATTATCTGAAAGGGGGCGGAGAGAATGGACCCGTTGCAGGAAATGATAGCCCGGATACAGGCCGGGCGGGAAAAACATACAACGATGACTCCCTTGGAGGCGTCGGCGCGGAGTTTAACGGATTCTGATTGTCCTGTATGCCACGGATCAGGCTGGGTATTCTGGCGGGATGACGAGGGCAGGGAGTACGGGAAGCGCTGCGAATGCGGCGTGGTTGAGCGTCAGATCATGGAGAACAAACTGGAATTTGCGAACATACCGGCGGCGTTTAAGGCGCTGGAGCTTAAAACATTCCGCCTGGATGTGTACCGGCAGGATGAAAGCCGAAAGCTCATCAAGGACGCTTGCGCGGCGATCAAATATTACCTGGACAACCTGGAGGACATGCGGAAAAACGGAATGGGATTGTATCTATATTCCGGGACTAAGGGATCGGGAAAGACCAGGATGGCCGCCAGTATTGCCAACGAGCTGATCAAGACCAAGCGCTTGCAGGTCAAGTTTGCGGGATCAATGCAGATTGTGAATGAGATTAAAGCAACCTGGGATGACCGTGATCGCAGCGAAAGTAAGTTGCTGACGGCGTTGGCCTCTGTGCAGGTTTTGGTGATCGATGATTTTGGGACAGAGCTTCCAAAAGACTGGATAGGCGAGCGCTTTTACAGCATTATCAATGGACGTTATCAAGACAAGTTAATCACAATTTTGACAAGCAATATGAGTCTTTCCGATCTGCGGTATGATGACCGAATCACCAACCGGATCAAGGAGCGCACTTTCCAGCTCCATTTCCCGGAGGAGTCGGTGCGTGATCTGATCGCGGAGCAGAACAGAAAGGCATTGATTAGAGGAATGAGAGGGGATAATCATGGGAAAACCGAGTAGTAGAAGTGCCGTGTTTCTGGATCGGGTCTACATCGAACAGAAGATCGCGGAATTGAGGACAGATATTTTAATGGCGTTGGACGACAAGACCAAGGAGCTGAAAGCGCGTGACGATAAGATCATAAGTTTGTTGGAGGGCAGCCAGCCAAGGGAAAGTAAGCCGGAAAAGCGTACAAAGCAGTTGGCTCAGGAGCTACCGAGCGTACCGGAGGAAATTGCCTGGGAGATGCGCCGCCGGGTGGACAAGATGGTCAAAGAATACCCGGAGCTGTATGCGGATTTTAACACTGTATTGCGGCGCGTGTACAGCAAAATGCGGGATGTATACGGGTTCGTATCAGATCAGGCAATTAAGGAGTACAGAAACGCACATCCGGGGATCGAGCGGGCTTCTTGCCTTGACGCAGTTTCTGATAGCCAACAGTGGCGATCCATTTTCGAGCCGGTATTATCCAACCTGGAAGAGGACAGCCGCAAGGAGATGGAACGGCGCCGGATGGCTGCCGAGGCTGAGATGGGAAAGACACGGCAGGAGATCATTCAGCCATTGATTGAGGCACGTGGTGACAAGAGCAACTATGGTTGTGCCACCTATACCCTCGTTAAGGGAAGGCTGAAAAAGAAAGGCATCCTGTACACGAATTACGAAGAAGGGTATCGGCGGGACACCGGAATCAAGCGACATATTTCAAACGGTGAGTTGATCGATAATGTTCCAGCCCTGAAACGGGAGTTTGCAAAAGCGGTGGGCGAGCTGCTGGCAGAACAGAAGGTGGTCAAGAATGACGGGAACTGAACAGCGGATCGTCGATTACGCCGCGGAGTACATGGTGAAAAACGGGTATCCACCCACCGTCAGGGATATTACGGCGGGCCTGGGATACAAGTCCACCTCCACGGTTTTTGAAAAGCTCGTGAAAATGCGCCAGGATGGGATCATCAATTACATAGACGGAAGCCCGCGGACACTGACGGTTCCGGGGTGCTGCTATGTCAGGTTTAACCCGGACGGAGAGGAGGATCGGGATGATAGAAAATGAGGCATTGGAGCATTACGAGTGCGACGGTCAGATATCGCTTGATGACTTGGAACCGGCCATCAAAAACAAGACGCTCCAGGCATACTTGAAACGGTTTGGACGGGATGATCTAATAGATATTATAGTGGTTGACCATAAGCGTCGTTTGCACTATCCGGTTGTGACACAACATACGGTATCGGACATGGGTAATCCCTGCATTGTGGTAATTGTGGGATCGCCGGAGGACCTGGATTGTGGGAACCTGGAGCATACGGATTTGTCGGACCAGATGGCGTTTGATTTTTCAACGCCAAACACGGATTTAGGGGATTAAGAAGATGGTTGACGAAAAGATGGTATTGCGATTGTATTGCCGTACAACCGTAAACATAATGAATGCTGGTCACGATATAATTCCGTCCACTGTGGTCGCAGATATTTGCGGTTGTAGCTTGTATAGAGCACGAAAGATTATTAAGAAATTGGTTGATATGGGCCTATTAGAATCTGCCGGTGAAGGTGGATGGGATGAGGAGCAACCCTATATCATGCGGGGATACAGGTTGACAAGGCAGGGACGAAAGAGCAAGCAATATGCGAAAGCGCAGTGGGATGAAGCTAAGATATGCTCAAAGTGTTTCGGTGGAGGAAGCCCATACAGCTATTTTAAGGGTTTTAGAAGTAGCACGGAATTTAGGAGATTAACATGATTAGAAATGAGCGGATTGCTGCTTTAGCGGAATCATTGCAAACCTTTGAAGAGACGGCAGCTTCAGAGGATGAAAAAGAGGTCGTGTATTTGTTGGCTTTGACGTTGCACGACAATCTGGAATGGGAAAACAGCACGGATTTAACCGAGGAAAGAGCAAAATGGATAGATTAACAGAACCATTCGGCCCGAGCCATTTCCGGGTCTGCGGCAATAAGACGGTATACAATCGTAAGCCGCAAAAGATTAACCGGGTGTCTTATGCACTGGCGAAACTCTTCCGGCTAGAAGAGGATCAGGAATCTCAATCTGTCAGATGGATCCAGGTGGCGGAGCGGCTACCAGAAGGCGGTGAAGAGGTACAGGTTACGGTAAGACGCGGTTACGTTGATATTGGTTATTACGACGAGAGCAGAGAGGAATGGTGGGCGTCGGATGATAGCGGCATTATGGATGTGATCGCATGGAAGCCAATGTCGGAGCCGTACCGGCCATAGGAGAATATACCATGACAGATAGGAAATATTTGGCTATAAGTATTAAGCATTCCGCTGGAACCCGTTTTACATTATGGGGCTGGGAAAGAACCAAAGATGATCAGAAACGTTGCTTTTCGGGATATATGGGGACCATGGATTACGACAAGTGCGAATTATACAGTCTTGAGGATTTCCAGAGGCATTATGGAAATGGCGTGATCAAGTGCGACAAGCCTGTAAAAATGACCATGGATTTGGTGAAAAAATGGGCGGAATACGATACCGTGCTTGTTAATTACGGGGAATACAAAACCTTTGTAAATTAGCAAAATCGTTATTTTGAGGAGGAAGTCATGACAAGAGAAAATGCGATAAAGATCGTAGAAAAGAAATTAAATGCTGCTGGCCTTGGTGAAGCTATAAAGATTAGCAATAGTCGTACTGGGACACACGGAGAAGCACAGTGTATTTATATTGATCCGATTCCGGTTAAAGGCAATAGTAAATTGATAAAAAAGTTAAAAGATATGCCTGATTTTTATGGGTATAAGAGATTGACCTTATACAATTATTTTGAATTCTGGGGACGGTTTGATGTCGTTTGAATTAACATTTGGAGGATGGCGTAATGAATAAGGAGCCGCTTACGCAACAGGAATTACAAGGGCTGGCTGGGAAGCCTGTATACTGTGCCGATATAGAATCCTATGGGATAGTAAAATGCGAATCCATAGGGCTATGGGCGGGAGTGCCGTTTTTAGTTGGAGCGTGGCACCATGATGGCGTTGCCGTAAATTTTGAATACAACATCATGGGGAGAAAATTAAAATGCTATGGAATCAATGAAAATTAGCATGCAACCAATGCGGTGAGTCCACCGGGTTGGTAAGGGAAAGAGAGGATAAGATGAGAAAGAAAATTTTTGCTGGAGTAACTATTGTTGGAATCATCCTTGGAATTGGTGGTTGCCAGAGCTGGGAGCGCAACATGAAATCACTCAGCAGTGATATCGCTGGCGGCCTTAACCGGACGGTAACAGTATATGACTACAATGGTCAGGTGATCAGGCAGTACGCCGGGAAATTTGATGTTTCTGAGAGCGAGAACGAGGTGTATTTTGATATCGACGGGAAGCGAGTCATTATCCACGGCGGTATCGTAATCAACGAGGAGAATTGAGATATGAGGCCAGTATATTACAAGGTGTATGACCAGGGCCGCTACATGGGCACATACACCGCCACAGAGTTACAGACAATGCTCCATTGCGGCCGGCAGGTGCCACGAGAGTACGCGGCAGACTGCCAGAGATACCGAGGACGCTATACCTTCGTGCTAGTTAACGATTCCGTAGGTATGAGCCTTCAGGAGTTGGCGAAGGCATGGGACATTGAACGGCTGCGGATTCTGCGGGCAGCCGGGAGGATTACATAATTTAAGCCGGGGGAATACCCCGGCAAATAAAAACGAAAGCAGAGAACATATGTGCGATTTTAATGGAAAGCGGCGGTCACCCGCCAAGATGATTCCGCCGCTTAAATAGTACGTCTGGATATATTATAGACCATCCAGACGGTGAAATGCAACAGGAAATTACTACCAGAAGGAGGGGCTATAATATGGCAGAGCAGGTAAGGGTAGACGAGGTTGTAACCAACATTATGTATGGACTGGCCCAGGTAATCGCTGAGGAGGCCAAGACCGAGCAGGAGCGCATGAACGAGGCCAAGGCAGTGTTATACATGACCCTGAGCCACATGCAGATGTATGTAGAGGAGACAGCGCTTTCCACCAACGTGGATTGTAGCGCGGAATGGGTGCGGTTGTATCTGGCAACCATGGTGATCCGCGGGTGTACTGAAATGACGGTGGAATCGTACCGCCAGGAGTATACGACGTTTTTCCACACACTCAAAAAGGCGATCCCAGACATTACCACGGGAGACATTCGGGGATATCTGGCGCATTGTAAGTTGGTCAGACACAACAAGGACGTGCCGCTGACCTTGGTAGCGGATTTGGCGGGTCACAAGAATTTGAACACCACCAAGGATAATTACGGCAACTACAACAGAAACAAGGCGCGGGAAGCGCATCGGAAATTTGTAACAGGGTAAGGAGGACAAGGTGAAAGAGATCAAGATAACCCGGAAGCTGCTGGACGAGTACCGGGATATGAGGAAGAAGCGGACCATTCCAATTTTGGAGATGGAGCTGCGGGAGATGAGAGAAGGGGACAACGGGTTCGGGAATAGCACTATCTTTGACTACCGAGACGGGTTCCCCAGGCCCCAGAGCGTGGTGGGGTTTGATTGGGAACAGTATGAGCGCCGAGAGAAGGCGCTTGAACGTAAGAAGGATGTTTCCAAGGCAGTGGAGAAGTGGATCGAGGAGATCGAGGATGGTCAGACGCGGTGCGTGTTTCGCATGTTCTACCGGGATGTTATGGGGTGGGACAAGATAGCGGTCAAGACGGGGTATTCTGACAGCCCGGACTATCCCCGGTTACATATTCGAGATGATCACCTAAAAAAGTGCGGAATGTAAAAAGGTCGATAAAGTCGATAAAGTCGTTGTAGAATATAATTAGGCCAAAGGGTTCAGCCCGGAGGCCGACCCCAATTCCCCATAAGAAGCGGTTGTCGGGTGTAACAGCCCGGTGACCGATTAGAAGCTGACGTTCTCCTGCCTCTTCATAGCTTCATAAATCGGACAGAGTGCAGCTCCCGGGGATACCAACCGGACCCAAGGTATCCGGCCAGACGTTTTCCCGAGTTTTAGGGCCCCACGGACGGGGATTAAAACCGGAGCATACCGGGGAGGACCCGGTATTGATGCGGGATAGAGCAGTAAGGCAGCTCGTCGGGTTCATTCCCCGAAGGTCGGTGGTTCAAATCCACCTCCCGCTACTCGTTAATAGAGGACTTCCACACGGAGGTCCTTTTGTTTACCCATTTTTCAAAACCGCCGGGTGAAACCAAGACCGGCGGACCTCCTTCTACGGAGGGTAGACCAAGATAAGATAGAAGGTGAGTCTAATGGCAAAAGGAAAATACGAATACTGGTTGACGCCTGAAGGCTTGCTGAAGTTGGAGGCATGGGCGCGGGATGGCCTGATAGATGAGCAGATAGCCAAGAATATGGGGATTACTCCATCTACATTATATGAGTGGAAAAAGAATTACTCTGAGATTTCGGAGTCCCTAAAAAAGGGAAAAGAGGTTGTGGATATCCAAGTAGAAAACGCCCTCCTCAAACGGGCATTAGGATACAGTTATAAGGAAATCAAAGAAGAAAAAACTGCGGACGGGAAAAGAGTGACGGTTACAACGAAAGAGGTTGTTCCAGATACTACAGCGCAAATTTTTTGGTTGAAGAATCGGAGGCCGGAACGTTGGAGGGACAAACAGGATATTGAGCATAGTGGACAGATGGGAGGGGTGACGATAATCAATGACATCCCAAGACCAGACACAAGTTAAACTCACATCGTTGATTGCTCCATCGTTTTATGGTTTGCACTGGGATATCAACGAGCATAAACATACACACTATAAGCTTGCAGGGGGGCGAGGTTCCACGAAGTCCTCGTTTATTAGTTTGGAAATTATTTTGGGTATGATGCAGGACCCGATGGCAAATTCGATTGCTATGCGTAAGGTTGGGCGTTTCTTGGAGGAGTCCGTATTTGAACAGTTACGTTGGGCAATAGATGTGCTGGGTATAGCGGACAAATGGAAGGTGAGACTATCCCCATTGGGCCTCACATATATACCGTTTGGTAACCGTATCATTTTCCGCGGAGCTGATGATCCACAAAAAACCAAGTCCGTGAAAATTAAGAATGGATATTTCAAATATATCTGGTTTGAGGAAAGGGCAGAGTTTGACGGGGAAGAGGAGGAACGCACAATACTCCAATCTCTAATGCGAGGAGGCTCTGAGTATTGTGTTTTCTACAGTTGGAATCCTCCCAAGAGTATGAACAGTTGGGTAAACCAGGATGTACTCCAGAGCCGGGATGATACGATAGTGCACCATAGTGATTACCGCACGGTCCCAGAAGATTGGCTTGGTGAACAATTTATCATCGAAGCCGAATCACTTAAAGAAACAAAGCCAAAAGCATATGAGCATGAATATTTGGGAATTGCTACAGGAACCGGTGGCCAGGTATTTGAGAATGTGACGGTAAGGGCAATCACAGAAGAAGAGATGGCTCGATTTGATCGGATTTACCAAGGGCTAGATTTTGGCTTTGGGGCGGACCCAGCAGCATATGAAAAGATGTATTATGACAGGACGCGGAAGCGTCTATTTTTGTTTGGAGAGGTGTATGGGGTTAGGCTGGGGAACACCAAGCTGGCTTCCAAAATCAAAGTATTTAACCCTCTAAACTGTATGATAACTGCTGACAGCGAGGACCCGAGATCCATCGATGCTCTGAATGAATTGGGGTTGAGAGTGGAGGGGGCTAAAAAGGGGCCTGGTTCAGTTGACTTCGGAATGGAATTTTTGTCGGACGAGGTAGAAGAGATTGTGATTGACCAAAAGCGTTGTCCAAATGCTGCCAGGGAATTCACTGGTTACGAGCTGGAGAGGGATAAAAGTGGAAATTTCAAA
>OLZO01000763.1_pt1 | contig 13496 bp, 12 predicted proteins | sample 1644431 | NCBI WGS metagenome assembly OLZO01 (sample SAMEA103958145, study PRJEB25191) | human gut metagenome | biome: human-associated habitat [ENVO:00009003]; feature: intestine environment [ENVO:2100002]; material: feces | place: Germany | collected 2013/2015
CCAGCCGCTGCCATGTCAAACTCTGCCTGAGCCTGAGCGCGCTGGAACCCAAGCTGGACGCGGCGCTGGACCTGGCCGCCGAGGTGCTGACCACCACCGACCTGAGCGCCGAGCCCGCCGCCCGGGACATTCTGTGCCAGCTGCGGATGCAGCGGATGCAGAACTGCATCATGGCCGGGCACAATGTGGGCATCGGCCGGCTGACGGCCCAGTTCTCGGCCGCCGGCGCGGCCCGGGAATATCTGACCGGGTTTGCGGGCTACCAGTGGGTCAAAGCCCAGGAGGAACACTGGGACTGGTCGGCCCTGCGCCCGGCCCTGCAGGAACTGCTGGACGCCATTGCCTGCAAGGCCCGGCTAACGCTGGCCGTGACCACCGACCATGATCTGGCCGGGCAGGCAGCCGCCCGGCTGGCCGCGGTCCTGCCCGAAGGCACCGCCGCCCCCGAAGCCACCGCGCTGGCCCCCTGGGGCGCGCGGCGGGAGGGCATCGCCATCCCGGCCGACATCGCTTTTGCCTGCTGCGGCGGCAACGTTCTGGCAGGCGGGCAGCCCTACACCGGCGCTTGGCAGCTGGCGTCCAAGCTGCTGGGGCTTGAATACCTGTGGAACGCCGTGCGGGTACAGGGCGGCGCTTACGGCACCGGGCTGGCGGTGCGGGACACCGGCCTGGCGGCCTGCTGGTCCTACCGCGACCCGCGGGGCAAGCAGAGCTTGCAGGCCTATACCCGCTGCGCCGGTTTCCTGCGCCAATTCTGCCGGGAGGGCCGCGACCTGACCGGGTTGATCATCGGCGCGGTGTCAGACAGCGAGCCGCTGCTCTCGCCCCAGGCCCAGGGCACCACCGCCGACACCTGGTACTGGCAGGGCGTGGACTACGCCGAGCGCTGTCGCCGCCGCAAAGCGCTGCTGTCCGCCACGCCGGACACGCTGCTGGCCCTGGCCGACGCGCTCGAAACGGCGCTGCAAGGCGGCGTCTGCGTAGTGGGCGGCCGGCCCCAGTTGGAAGCCTGCGGGCTGGACAGCATCGAGAGTGTTTGAAAGGCCACTGAGGAGGATACCATGGAGGACAAAATCTACAGCGAATACTGTGCCATCCTGGCCGAGGAATTGCAGCCCGCGATGGGCTGCACCGAGCCCATTGCCGTGGCCTACTGCGCCGCGTTGGCCCGCAAGACGCTGGGCTGCCTGCCGGAGGATGTGCAGGTGTACGCCAGCGCCAACATCATCAAGAACGTCAAGAGCGTTGTCGTGCCCAACACCGGCGGCCAGCGCGGGCTGACCGTCGCCGCCGCCGCGGGCATTGTGGCGGGCGACGCCGACGCCAAATTGCAGGTGCTGGCCGGCATCACGCCGGAGCAGGTGGAAGAGATCGCAGCCTATGAAAAGCGGGGCATCGTCCACGTCCACCCGTCGGACAAAGACTATATTTTTGACATCCAGGTGCGGGTTTCGGGCGGCGGCCACACCGCCTTTGCCGAGATCGCCGACTTCCACACCAACGTCATCCGGCTGGAGCGGGACGGCGCCGTGCTGCTTGACCGCCCCTGCACCGAGGAAGGCCCCAAGCACGCTACCGACCGCATCCTTTTGACGGTGGAGCGCATCGTCGAGTTTGCGGACGCTGTCAAGATCGAGGACGTGCAGCCGGTCTTGCAGCGGCAGATCGATTGCAACACCGCCATTGCCAGGGAGGGCCTGCGGGGGCAGTGGGGCGCAAACATCGGGCGAATTTTGCTGGAATCCTACGGCGACTCCACCCACAACCGGGCCAAGGCCTGGGCCGCCGCCGGGTCGGATGCCCGGATGAACGGCTGCGAGCTGCCGGTGGTCATCAACTCGGGCAGCGGCAACCAGGGGCTGACCGCCTCGCTGCCGGTGATCATTTACGCCCGGGCGCTGGGCTCGACCCGGGAGGAGCTCTACCGGGCGCTGGTGGTGTCGAACCTTGTCACCATTCACCTGAAAACCGGCATCGGCAGCCTGTCCGCCTACTGTGGGGCCACCGCCGCCGGGTGCGGCGCGGGGGCCGGGGTGTGCTATCTGCACGGCGGCCGGTACAAGGAGATCGCCCACACGGTGGTCAACGCGGTGGCCATCGACTCGGGCATGATCTGCGACGGCGCCAAGGCCAGCTGCGCGGCCAAGATCGCCTCGGCGGTGGAGGCGGGGTTGCTTGGCTGGAAGATGCAGCAGCACCACAGCCAGTTTTACGGCGGCGACGGCATTGTGGTCAAGGGCGTCGAGAATACCATCCGCAATGTGGGCACCCTGGCCAGCGAGGGAATGCGGGAGACCGACCGCACGATCATCCGGCTGATGACCAGCGGGATGTGCTGAGAGGCAAGCCAGCCAAAGCCTCGCCGCCGGCGCCAAACCCAAACGAATAGCAATAACAACCGGCCTGCCGGGAGATCGAGAGATGTCCCCGGCAGGCCGGTTTTTCAAAAGTCAATGTTGGCGTATTTTTCTTTCAGCAAGGCGATCAATTCGGGGTATTTGTCCCGGCTGAGCAGGATTTCGCCGTCATAGCCGTCAAACTGGATGGCATAGGTTTTGCTGTTGCCATCCGCCCGGATGAAGGAAACCTTGGACAGGTTGACGATAAAGGACTGGTAACACCGGTAAAAGCCGCACCCCTCCAGCATCTGTTCCAACTGGTTCATCGTGTAGCCCAGCGGGTGGATCTCGGTGCCGGACTGGGTGACGATGCGGTTTTTGCGGTTGCTGCGCTCGACAAACAAAATGTCGATGACCGGCGTGAGCTGGTAGCCGCTGCGCGTTTTGATGAGCAGGCTGCGGTTGGCGGCTTCCCGCTTGGTCTGCTGCAAATCGAACACATAGCGCAGGCGGTTGACCAGCGCCTGCAGCGCCAGCGGGTCGAAGGGCAGCAGCAGGTAGCCGGCGCACTGGCTGCGGTAGGCTTCAAACGCCCACTCTGTGGTGTCGGCGTACATCACGACCTGTATGTCCGGCTGGTTTTGGGCGAGAACCGTGGCCAACCAATCCCCCGTGCTGGTGCGGTTGGGCGGGGCCGGCTGGTGGTTGCAAAATACAACATCCACCTTCTGCTTCTGGAGCAGGGTCACAGCCTCCTCCGAAGTGTCCGCCTCGCCTGCCAGTGTAAACACTTGATACATGCGCAGCAGGTTCCACAGTTGCGCCCTGCGTTTTTGATCGCTTTCGACGAGAAGAGCCCGCATTTTCATCTCTTCACCCCGCTTTTGTTTCACTTTGCCCAAAGGCCATAAACGCATCGGTCAGCGCGTCCACGTCGCCGGTGTAGCCCGTTGTCAGCAGCGCGAACGGGCCGTTGCTGGCCGGGGAGATCAGGCTGCCGCTGTTGAACAGGTCGATGCTGCCCTCAGTTTTCAGGCTTTCGTAGGCGGCGTACTCGGCGCTGTCCTTGTCCAGCGCGTCCAGGTCCCACCAGTAGAACTCGGCCCCGCTCTCCGAGACGGCCAGCGAGCACAGCCCGTCGCTGGCCAGCGTGAGGCGCTCTCCGCTGATCAGCCCTTTCTCTTCCAAACAGGCAAGAAGGTTGTCCATCGTTTCGTCCCAGACGGGGGCGTCCGGGTCCTCATTTTGCCCGGCAGGCACGGTGGCGGCCGGCGGCACGAAATCCGGCGTGGCGGCCACATAGGCGAGGGTGCCGCCAAAACACAGCACCAGCAGGATCGAGAAGATCACCGTAAACCGTTTCATTTCGCCGCCTCCTCCCCGGGCAGGGGAAAGCCCTGCTTTTTCAGATAGTCCCGATAGGTGGGGCTGGCCGCCAGCAGTTCGTCGTGGGTGCCGGTGGCTTCCAGTTCGCCGTGGTTCAGCACAACAATCAGGTCGGCATCCATCACCGTGCGCATATCGTGCGCCACCACAATGATGGTGTGGCCCTTGAGTTCCTCGCGCACGGTTCGGAAAATCGCGCTGTCGCTGCGGTGGTCAAGGCTGGCCCCGGCTTCGTCCATCAGCAGATAGGTGGGGCGGATGTACAAGGCCCGCGCAATGGCGATGCGCTGCCGCTGGCCGCCGGACAGCAGCGCCCCCGCCGCGCCCACGTCGGTGTCATAGCCGTTTGGCAACTGGCGGATAAAGCTGTCGGCGTCAGCCAGCCGGGCCGCCTGCTCGACCCGGCGCTGGTCGGCCGGGCCGGTTTCGCCGTAGGCGATGTTGTCACAGACCGACCCGGAAAAGAGCGGGTTGTTTTGCAGGATGTACCCGAACTGCCGCCGCAGTTCGCAGGGCTTCGACTCGTCCACCGGCGCGCCGCCCAGCCAGATGCGGCCGCTGTCCGGCGCATAGATGCCCTGGAGGAGTTTGAGCAGGGTGGATTTGCCCGAGCCGTTGTTGCCGATGATGGCCGTCACCTTGCCATGGGGGATCGTGAAGGACAAATCGTGCAGCACCGGCTGCTGGGGAATGTAGCCGAACGAGACGCGCTCCAGCCGGATATCCTGCGCCATTTGTTTGTCCGGCAGCGGATTGCCTGCCTGGGGGTCCTCCTCCGGGCCGTCCAGCAACACGCCCACATACTGCAAAGCGCCCTGGGTGCCCTTGAGGGTCTGGTAGTGGGTCAGCACCTCCGCCGTATACTGGTCCACCCGCCCTTTGTAGGTGGAGAAATCGTTGATGCCGGTCTCGGGCATTTTGCCCTGCCGGATCAAATCCGACCCGCACAGCGCGATGACGATGGTGCCGATGGTGTTGTAGAGGGAGTTGGACAGCGTCTGGACCGCCACCATGAAGGCGTAGTAGAGGTCGGCCTTGTACCGCGAATCAATGGCTTTGAGCCCCTCCGCCACCTCCAGGTCCTCCATTGCCTGGGCCTTGGCGTGTTTGGCCGCCGAGATATGCTCGGAGAAAAAGGTGGTCATCACGTTCAGGCTGTCGTACCGCCGGAGCATCATCTGGTATTGCAGATGGCCCACCAGCGCGAACACCAGCACCGCGATGGGTAGCAACAGCAGCATATACAGCGAGAGCGTGCCGTCAAAGCGGTACATCTCCCAGCAGCAGCGGAAAAAGCTGTACAGGGACACGATGGTGTTAAATGCCATCTGGACCACCAGGCTGGCCTGGGTGATGTCGTTGACCAGGCCGGAGATCAGGGCGGAGGGCTGGCGGCGCTCCACCTCCCGCATGGGCAGGTGGAGGATCTTGCGCCAGAGCAGTTTGCGCGCCCGCAGTGTGACCAGGGCGCTGCCGTACCCGCCGGTCAGGTTGATGAGCATGCTGAGCAGGGCGTTGAAAACGTTCATCAGCGCATAGCCGATGATGACCCCGTTGTACAGCTCACCCTTGTTGATGCGGATCAGATAGTTGGAGACGGCCAGCACGACCTCGGTGTTGGCAAACCCCAGGAGCAGCGAGAGCAGGAACAGCCACCACGGGATCGGGAAGCGGGTAAAAAAGGACAGGTACGCCCCAAAGGAGAACTTGGCTTTCTGCTTGTTTTTCATGCGGAGGCCCCTCCTTTCAGGTCCATCATTTCACGGCAGAACGCGCTTTGCTGCAAAACCGTCTGGCGATCGCCCGCCGCGGTGACCGTCCCGTGTTCCAGCACCAGGATCCAGTCGGCGTTTTGCAGCGTCTGGGCGTCGTGGGCCACATACACCACCGTCTTGCCGGCCATCAGGGTGCGGATGCTCTTCCAGACACAGTCCTTGCCGGATATATCCATGGCGGCGGTCGCCTCGTCCAGCAGCAGGATATCCGACTTCTGCAAAAGCGCCCGCGCCACTGAGAAGCGCTGCCGCTGCCCGCCGGACAGGCTGGCCCCGGCTTCCCCGACCGGTGTGTCATAGCCTTCCGGCTGCTCCTGCACAAAATCCAGAATGCCCACGGCCTCGCAGACCCGATCCAGTTCCCGGTCGTCCGGCGTGCGGTCCAAACCATACAGCAGGTTTTGCCGGATGGTGCCGGAATACATCACACTCTCCTGCGTCACATACCCAACGGCCTGGCGAAAACTGTGCAGGGAAATACCGGCGATGTCCTGCCCATCCACAGCGATGGTCCCCTTTGCCAGCGGGTACAGCCGGTCGATCAGGTTCAGCAGCGTCGTCTTGCCGCTGCCGGAGGGGCCCACGATGGCGGTGATCTGTCCGGCCGGGATCTCGGCGTCGAGGCCGGTAAACAGGGGTTTCTCCCCGTAGGAAAAGCACACGTCCCGCAGCGAAATATTCCCCGCGAGCGCCCCCGCATCCCGGCCCTTGTCCAGCGGTTCTTCCTGCTCGTCCATGATTTGGGACACGCGGTCCACAGACCCCTGCGCGCCCTTAAAATTGGACCAGGAATTGCAGTAGTTGCTGAGGATGTTTGTGAGCTGGATCGCAAACCCGTAGTAGGCGATCCATTGGGTCAGGTCCAGGGCGCCGGCGCTGTAGAAGGCACGGCCCGCCAGGATGATCGCCACACTTTGCAGCGCGCCGGCGATGGCGTTGACCGGCAGCGCCAGGCCGCGCACCCACAGGTCGGTCACCTCGGCCTGGTAGGAGGCTTTCATCCGTGCTTCGCCGGCGGCGGCCTCCTTTTCCTCGGTGCCCATCGACTTGATCAGCAGCATATTGTTGGCCCGCTCCGCAATAGCTGCGGTCAGCTGTGCGTTGCGCCGGTTGATCAGATCCGCCACGCCGAAGCGCATCCGCCCCAGCACAAAGGAGATCAGGATGTTGACGGGCAGCACGATCACCAGCGCCCACATCAGCCGCTGGTCATAGCTGGAAACGCGCCCCAGCATCAGCAGGCTGGAGTACGCCGTGGTAAACACCGGCAAAAGCACCTGCATGATCAGGGTGCTGATACTGGTCACATCGGTGGTGATGCGGCTGAGCAGTTCCTTGGGGTTGTTGGCCTCATAGAATTGCAGCGGCAGATGCACGACCTTTTTCCACACCATCCGCCGCAGGTTCCGGTCGATCCGCGCCAGGCACAGGTTGCTTGTCAGGCTGGAAATGGAGCCGATCACCAACGACAGCAGCGTAAAAAACAGGTAGGGCAGCACGACGGCGAAAAGGCCCACCTGGCCGGCGAACAGCGCGGCGCTGTATTCGGTCGTGCTGACACTCACGTTGGCAATGAGGGCCGATACCGCCAGATACCCCACGATCCAGAGATAGGGCAGCCGCGCCTTGCCCAGCATGGCAAAAAAGCGCCGGAAACTGCCGTACCGCTTGCGGAACAATGCGTTCTGTTCCATTTGTTCCTCCCTTCCCTTTCCGGCAATGCCCCGGAAAGCAAGAGAGACCCGCCGGTTTTGCGGGCGCGGCGCGCCCGGTGACCAGGGGCGCCGCAGCCGCGCACAAAACTGGCTGGGTCTCCATTGACTTTACTGTCCTGCCTGCGCCCGGTCAAGCGTTCGGGCGACAGGGGCCGGCGGCGCCGGGTGTGGCTGTGTGAGGGCTGCCGCTTTCATCCTGTACACATCCTTTCCCAGACGACCGGCTTGGTTATTGGCTTTATTTTACCACATTTTTACACGGGAAAACAGCAGCGGTGTCGATTTTGTCCGGCTGCGGGTCTATTCTGCCGCTTTCCGCCGCAGGGCTCAGTCATACATGTACCGGGCGATTACATCCTTGACCTGCTGCGGCTGCATCACGCCCACATGGCTGTGAACCAGCTTGCCGTCCTTGTAAAACTGAACGGTGGGCACCGCCTGGATATGATATTGGGCGGCCAGTTGGGGATTGTCTGTGGTGTTGAGCTTGACGATGTTCAAAAAAGGGATCTCGGTGTCCAGATCCTCGAGAATGTGGGCAAAAAGCTTACAGGGCACGCAGGTGGTGCCGTAAAAATCGACGATCACAAAACCGTCTTGGACAAGGCTTTCAAAGTTTTCGCTGTTGGCCTGTTGAATCATAGGGGTGCCTCCTGTTGTGTTTCATGGGGATGGGTCATTCCGCGTCGGGCAGCGGGTTTTTGTCCCGGTACAGCCGGTCCGCGTGGGCGCGCCAGACCTCCTCGGCATGGGCAGCGTACTGGTTGAATGTATAGGTTTCTTTGGGCATGGCGGCCCGGGCCTCCTCCGCGGTGGTATGCCAGGTGGCGGCGTAATCCTGCAGGAACGCGGCGTAGCCCGCCTCGGTCACGGCAAAGCCGTCGTTTTGGGCGTAATGCCGCCCCAGCAGGCAGCAGCGCAGGCTGTCAAAGCAGGTGTCCTGGGTCATGGCCACCAGCTCGGCGTAGCTTTTGACCGGGATATTTCCGGCAAACTGCTCGGGGGTCATCTGTTCCAGCACCATGCCGCTCTGCCGGGCGATGGCCCGGCAGCGGTCCAGCTCCCGCTCCACCGCCTGCTTCCAGTCCGCCTTGCAGAGCACAAACACGGATTCGTCCAGCACCGCCCGCTTGATCCGGGCGGCCAGCGTCCAGGCTGCCTGCGCGGCGGCTTTGTCCCGCTGCTGCGCCAGCAGATAGCGCCGGCACCCGGCCACCGTGCGCACCCCCGGCAGCTTGCACGCGGCGGCCATCTCGTCGGTCAGCGCGGGCACAACCCGCTTTTGCACGGCCTGCACGGTCAGGGTGACCTCCCCCTCCGGCAGGGTCGCCGTGCGGGACTCGCCGGCCTGCATGCCGATGGCCAGGGCTTCCAGCGTTGGATTGTACATTCCGCTGCCCGCCACAAAGCGGATGCTGTCTTTTTGAAAGCGCGGCAGCGCAGAGTGCAGCGAACAGCGGACCATATCGCCGGCAGCCGCCGTGCCGCCCGGCTCCCAGGTCACATACGGGTTGCGGAGCCGGTCCAGTTCTTTTTGCAGAGCGGCCTGGTCGGGCACAAACGCCGGGATGTCCAGAGCCACTTCATGGTAGTCCTTGGCGGCAACAAGTTTGGATTGCATACGTTTCCTCCTATTTTCTCACCGGCAATGGGATGCGCGCGGCGGTGAACCCCTGACCCTGCACTTCCCGGACGGCGGCGATGGTCAAAAATGCGCCGGGGTCGATGCGGTGGATAGCTGCTTTAACGCCGTAAAGTTTCTTGTTAGGGATGACGCAGAACACCACGCTGCCCGCCGTCCGCCGCAGGCCGGTGTCTGCGTGGAGCATTGTCACGCCGGCCTGTGCCTCGCAAAGCAGGGCTTGCCGGATCTCCTCGTAGTGGTCGGAGATCACCAGCAGCTGAAGCTGGGCGGCGCCTGCCACCATGGTCCGGTTCATCACAAAAGTTTCGATGGCCAGGGCCATCACGCTGAACCAGAGGTTGCGCCCGCCAGCCATCCAGAACGCCATGGCCATCACGCCGTAGTCGGCGGCTATTTTGACCCCCGCTACCGGCAGCCGGATTGTCCGGTGCAGGATCATGGCCAGCGAGTCGCTGCCGCCGGTGGAAGCGCCGGCCCGAAGTGTAACCCCCACGCCGGCCCCCACAAAGCAGGCCCCGCACACAAGGGCCGCGAAGCGGTCGGTTTCGAGCAGTGAAAAGGCGGGCAAACGCTGGCACAGCCCCAGAAACACTGGATAGGCCAGCGACCCGGCCACTGTGTTGATGGCAAACTCCCGCCCGATGCAAGCCCATCCGGCCACCAGCAGGCCCAGGTTCAGCACAAAGACGGACACAGCAGTGTCCAGCCCAAACAGCGTGTGGAGGATCAGCCCTACGCCAGTGGCGCCGCCCACCGCCAGCCCGGCAGGCAGGTAGACCGCTGCCACCCCATAGGCCAGCAGCGCATTGCCGGCCAGCACGCCCGCCAGCCGCCCCAGGTAGCCCAGCCAGCCGGGTTTCATCGCGGTTCCTCCTGCGGTTGTGCCAGGAAAGCCAGCGCGCTGTGCACCGCCACATTGCCCTCGCCCACCGCCTTGGCGTACTGGTAGGGGCGGCCGGTGCAGTCCCCGGCGGCAAAGCAGCCGGGCAGGTTGGTGCGCTGGGCCCGGTCCACCTGGATATGGCCGTTTTCCATGGCAAGGCCGGATAGGAGCGCCTGCGGGGCCACCGTTTCCCGCAGGCAGAATACGCCCTCCACCGGGAGGGTCGCATCCGCCCAGCGCACCCCGGTCACCCGGTCGTCCCCCTCAATGGCCTGGGGCCGGCCTTTGTGGCAGCCCGGCGTATCGGCCAGACCGCCCGCGTAGGTGCAGAACAGTTCCACATGGCCCGCCACGCTTTGCAAAAAGCGGACGTCCTCCTCCAGGCTCTGGCTTTCGCACACCACCGCGATGTTCCGCCCGCGGTACAGCTCGCCGTCGCAGGTGGCGCAGCAGCTGACCCCCTTGCCCAGCAGCCGGCTTTCGCCGGGGATCTGCCCGCCGGCCGCCACGCCGGTGGCCAGGATCAGGCAGCGCCCTTCATAGAAATCCGGCCCGGCGCAGACAGCATAGTGCCCGCCCATCTCGTAGGCCGCCGCCACCCGCGCTTGCTGGATGGGGATGCCTAGATCATCCACCTGCCGCAGAAAAGCGTCCCGCAGCTCTCGGCCGGTCACCCGGGGCAGGCCGGGGTAATTCAGGATACGCTCTGCCTTTTCGACCTTGTCACTGAGCCGCCGGCTGCCAAACCAGAGGAACGAAAGCCCCCTGGCCCTGGCGGTCAACGCGGCAGATACCCCGGCCGGGCCGGTGCCCACGATCAGCAAATCCCACATGAACGGCGCCTCCTGTCCATCTTTTATTACGCAGTATACAGGGCCCACCGCCGCCGCTCAAGGGGGATTGTCTATCTCGTCCGAAATCCGGCTTATTTTGCCGGGGCGAGGCTCAGGGGCCGCCGGCGTTTGCACTTTTTCATTTGGCCCTCCGATTTGCCCTTCGGCGCCGGATCTGTAAGGGCATATTTTGTCAAGTCTCCCACCTTTCCTCATAAGTGCCCTACCCACCAGGCATTGGCCGACATTTTGGACGTGCGAGCCGATTGGGAAGAGTTGCCAGATTGCTATGGTTATCCGATGGGTGTGGGCATATTTTGTCACGGAAAGAAAAAAAGCCCCCTTGACAAATCGCTTGCCAAAAAGAGATAGGTGGGGATCTGCCTCTGGAATAGGGCGAACACCCCGTACAGGGCTGCTGCCACTCCCAGAATGTTGAACACCACCCGCCGCCGGGGAGAGGGAGAGAGCTTTTTTCCGGCCATGGCCACCATCATCCCCCAGTGGAGCCCCAGGTGCAGGGACAGCAGCAGGTACCCCCAGTAGGCGCACAGCAGGTGAACGGTCCTGCCCAGGGCCATGCCCTGGCGGATGGGCAGGAAGGCGAACACCTCCTGGGAGATGAACACCGCGCTGGCGAAGGAGCCCAGCATGGCCAGAAACACCAGAGCGGCCACCACCGTTTGCAGTATCCGATAAGGCGTGTACTTTCCCTGGAAGAGACGCTTTGTCCACCCCCGGTTGAGGAGGTGGTGGAGCACGAACAGAAAAAACATCCCCACGCCAATCCACTCGTGTACGGCACGGCCCACCAGCTCAAAGGCCATGAGCAAGAGCAGCAGCACGGTCATGGCGGCGTCCACGGCGAGTTTTACAACGGCTTTCGGCTTCATGCGTCCTCCTTGCTGTGGGAGAGCACCCACTCCAAAATGTCAGTCTGCTCATACACCACCGTGGCGCCCCCGTGGTAATTGCCGGAGATGCCCTGTTCCGCGAACCAGGCGTTGTCCGGTGTCTGCATCTGCAGGACATTGGCGATGTCCTCCTCGGACCAGCCCGCGTCCACATAGGCCTGGTGGAGACCGTTATAGGCCTCTCGCGCCCGCTCCGAGCCGTAATACTCGTCGTTCTCCGCCATGAAGATGTACACCGCCACCCCGTTTTCCGCCACGGGGGTAAAGTCCCCATCCCACTGGGAAGCCCCATGCAGGTAGGCGGCGTACAAGTCCGGCCGCATTGCCACCGCCCGGGACATGGTCTCCCCGCCGGCGGAGTAGCCTGTGGCGTAGACCCGGTTTGTATCCACGGCGTAATGCTGGATGAAATACTCCGTCAGCTCAACGGCCTGCCGGGCGGAAGTTTCGCCCCAGTCCGTCAGCTGGGCGGACACCACGATCATGCCCTCTGGCCGCTGGGTCCAGTGGAGAAACCCGGGCCAGTCCAAATTGGAGCCGGAGGAATCCTCCCCAAACCACATCATGTCGTAGCCGGGCATGGCCATCACCAGGGGATAGTTCCCGCTGGGGCCATAGCCTTCCGGCAGGTAATAGCTGTAATGGATTTCCCCGGTTTCCCCTTCCAGCACCTGCTGGGGGATGATACCTGTTTGGAGGGTGCTCTCCCGAACGCTTTCCTCTTGATTGGACGTGGACGGTGCAGGAGTGGGAGAGGGCGCCGGCGTCTCCGCCGCAGCAGAGGCCATGCTCTCCGGCAGGGAAGAAACGGCCTGTTCCGCTGCCTGGCATCCCGCTAAGCACAGCATCAGCACCAGCAGCGCTGCCACTGGTTCCAATCGCAAAAGCCTCATGGTGAACACTTCCTTTCCAAAGGAGAAAAGCAGGGGCATGCCCTGCTTCTCTCCGGTATGGTTTCTTTATACAATCCTGGTTTTGCCCATGTTGGTGAGCATTTCCACGGTGGCAGGGTCGTAGTGGGAGAAGAACAGGCTCTCGCCCTCGTCCAGCTTGCGGATGGCCTCCATGTCCTCGCTACTCAAGGTAAAGTCGAACACGTTGATGTTCTGCTCCATGCGCTCCTTGTGGGTGGACTTGGGGATCACCACCACATCGCTTTGCAGCAAAAACCGCAGGGCCACCTGGGCGGAGGACTTGCCATATTTCTGGCCAATTTCCACCAAAGTGGGGTTGGTGAAGAAATCCTTCCTCCCTTCGGCAAAGGGACCCCAGCTCTCATGCTGCACATGGTACTTCTCCATGTACTCATGGGCCGCCTTCTGCTGCTGGAACACGTGGGTTTCCACCTGGTTCACGGCGGGGGTCACCTCCACAAACTGGCACAAATCGATGAGCCTGTCCGGGTAGAAGTTGGACACCCCAATGGCCCGGAGCTTCCCGTCCTTGTACGCCTCCTCCATGGCCCGGTAGGTGCCGTAGTAGTCGCCGAAGGGCTGGTGAATCAGCAGCAGGTCGATGTAGTCGGTCCGCAGGTTCTTCAGGGACTTGTCAATGGAGGCCTTGGCCTTCTCATAGCCCGCGTTGGAGATCCACACCTTGGTGGTGAGGAACAGCTGGTCCCGGGGCACGCCGCACTTGGCAATGGCGCTGCCCACCGCCTCCTCGTTGCCGTAGGACTGGGCCGTGTCGATGGAGCGGTATCCCACGCTGATGGCGTTCAGCACGCAGCGCTCGCACTCCTCGTTTTTCACCTGATAGACGCCGTAGCCCAGCTGGGGCATTTTCACGCCGTTATTTAAAGTCACAAAATCCATGCTCAAACACCCTTTCTGTGGTTTCTGCCTGTATTCTACCCCTTCCCAAGGGAAAACAGAAGTCTCCGTTTTTTACTCTGTCATAACCTGTGGCTTTAAACAGGAAAGGCGTGCTGCAGCAGCCGCCGCAGCACGCCCGGAAACAGGGAAAACGGAAAAAAGTTCTTGTAATCTCTCAATACACCAGCGCGG
>OLZO01000777.1_pt1 | contig 13193 bp, 15 predicted proteins | sample 1644431 | NCBI WGS metagenome assembly OLZO01 (sample SAMEA103958145, study PRJEB25191) | human gut metagenome | biome: human-associated habitat [ENVO:00009003]; feature: intestine environment [ENVO:2100002]; material: feces | place: Germany | collected 2013/2015
GGATGCTGGCGAAGGTTCATGATGGAATCTGCCGCTATGTTCAATATCTGTGCAGGGAGGAAGTGGTGCTGCAAGTCAAAGACGCCTTTGGGTTGGATCAGCTGCCGGTCCTCCTCAAAGCGGACGGCAGCCGTCATTACCGCTGTTATTTGGACGAGTAAAAAGGAGGACAAATCATGAATTACTACCGCTTTCTAGATTCCCGGGATATCCGCAACTACTTGGAGAACATGGAGTATCCCCTCTCCACGCCAGAGGCCGCCTACCTGGTGTGGCAGTGCCGGAGGGCAACCCTAAGTGAAAAAATCCAAGCCTGGGAAACTATTCAGAAAACCATGCCCGACTGCTCCATGGAGGAACGGATGAATATGATGGCGATCCCCAGCTTTCATCGGTTTCTTCAGGAGTACCTAGAGGTAGTACGCAAGCTGCTGAAACTCCTTCAAACGCCAGACCTGTCCTACACATACCAGTGGTTTTACCTGGAAGAATCCAACCCCGCTAGGTACAATCACTTTTATGGCGGCCAATATACAACATATAAGGACTGTGTAAAAGCCGCTATGGACGCAGTGTGTAACCAGCAGTGGATGCCTGAGAACATTCCTCTGACTGTAGAAATCATCAAGTGTGAGTCTGACAACGCTCTCATTCGTGCGTTTCTAAACAGGAAAGGGACTCTGCTTTCCATGGATTGCTCCGGCACAATTCTTTCTGAACAGGAACAAGAGGTGTTGTGGGCCTTCGCGGGGATGTGGTTTGATTTTCCCACGCCGTTTCAGAGGGGCGACCTTTTGATCCAGAAAACTCCGCCTTATCTCTATGTGCAGAGACCCTGTGCCAGCTTACGCCGATATTTTGTGTTGGAGAGCCTCTCCGCCTGGGATAACAGCCAGATGGCAGAGCATGGTTTTTCGGCTGGAGAGCTTTCCGGATATGACTATCATCGCATTGTAAAACGTCTTCAAAACCATGGGGATTACACGGACATGTCATTTCTGGCGTACTTTCTGGAGGATGGAAAGCTGGTCTGGGATAACCGAAGCTGGTACCTGTCTTTGGAGAGATACACCGGTTCTTTGCCGGAAAACCAGCGGCTGCTCCAATCTATCAGCGACACCATTCAAGGGCGGACCGGACTCATGGCTCTTCTAAAAGACTTGAGGGCTTGGGAAGCCCACCGCCTCATCCGGCAATGGGGAATGAATCCAGAAGAGCTTTTCACAGGAGGCACGTGATTTACAGGAGGAAATTTGCCATGGATGTATATCGCACTATCGACTCCCCCGATATTCGGAGTTATTTGCAGGAGATCCGTTACAAATTTACCATCGAGGAAGCCGCCTACCTGGTGTGGCAGTGCCGCCGCGTCACCTTAGAGGAGAAATTCGCCGCTTGGGAGGAGATCGTGGATACCATGCCGGACAGCGCCATCATCGGCAGGCCCTTTGGAGGAAGGGAGCGGGTGGACAGCGTCCACCAATTTCTCCGGGATTACATAGCGTTTCAAAAGCAGCGTCTGGTGGAGTTTTCACAGCCGGGCCGATGGGTGTACACCGCCCAGTTCTTCCACGAGAAATCCGCACAGTGGTCTGACCTGGGGCACTTCTTTACCATTTACCAAGACTGTCTGGACGCCTGCCGGGAGGCAATCCAGGAAAATAGCCACTGGCTGGGGAAGATCGCGAAGTTGAAACTTTCTCGTTATCCCTTGGACGACCCCAAGCACAGGCCTTGGGAGCTGGAGCTGAACCGGGAATTGCGCCCTCTCTCCATCAAAGCCAACGCATACGAAGAAATAGAAGAGGTGTTCCCCAGCTTCTGGCTGAATATTCCCACCCCTTTCCGCCGGGGGGATATTGTGTGGGACCCATCCGGACAACTGGGATTCCCCCACGAGGGGAAATCGGTGCCCTTCGTGCTGAGCGAGTGTGTCAACTGGAACAAAAAGGCTATGCTGGAAAACGGCTTTTCCCCAGAGGCGGCCCAGCAGCAGGAGGAAAATTTATTTGACTACGATGAAGGCGCGGACACCAGCGACATGCACGCCTGGGGATACAGCTATCAACTGAGAACGGGTTTGCACCTGGAATACGACCGCTACGGCAACTATTTGAATTTGGAGTACTACCGCCAGCCCTTGCGGGGTATTTACCAGACTTTGCAGCCTTTGAGCCAGTACGTGAAGCACTGTGTGGAGAGAAACCGCCTGGCTGTCCGTATGGAGGGCGACCTGCAAAAGGCCTTGTCCCGGGAGATCCACAACATCTGCCGTGAAATGTGAGATAGGAGGAACCGTATGGATATCACAAAATTTCTCAATTCCAAAGACATTCGAGAACATCTGCAAGCAATGGACTATTCGTTCGACGCAGTGACCGCCGCCTACCTGGTGTGGCAGTGCCATAACGCCACCCTAGAGGAAAAGTTTAGCGCCTGGGAGGAGATTGCCAAGACCATGTCCGATTGCCCCATCCCCCGCAGGCCAAGGATGACCGGCGATGTACTCAGCGTCCACCAATTTCTCCGGGACTACATGGACTTGGAGAAAAACCGCCTGGAACACTTCACCCAGGGTGAAAATTGCGTCTTTGGGGCGGACTTTTTCCTCCTGCCCAACCAGGAGTGGAGAGAGGAAGGCGTTTGGTCGGAAAGCGATACTCTGTTCCCGAACTATACAAGCTGTCTCACCTATTGTAGGCAAGAACTCTCCGAAGAAATTGGTAAGGTGCGGATTTGGAAGCAGGTATTAGGCAGGGACAGCTCCCATAGAGACAGTCTGACTTTGACCGCCGAGCTGGAACCTCTCTGTTTGGATGTGTCTCCTGCCTGCGATTTAGACGATGTTTTCCCCAGCCTGTGGGTGGACCTCCCCACTCCCTTCCGCCGGGGGGACATTGTATGGGACCCTAGCAGAGAGCCAGGATTTCCCCATTGTGATAAGTCTGTCCCCTTTGTGCTGGATTTCTGCGACAACTGGAACACATCGCAGATGATGGAAAATGGCGTCCGGCCGGAATTGGCTCTGTGGGGGGACAAGCTGGTGGAAAAGCACCGTCTCCATGGAGACACCAGCGATATGGGCGCCCAGGGCTTTGCCTTCCATAGGGAGAAAGGCTTTTGGAGGGAGTTCGACGGCTTTGCCAATTATCTGAATTTGGAGTACTACCCCGGCCCCTTGGAAGGGGACGACCAGGTGTTGGCGCCCTTGAGCCAGTTTCTGAAAGGAGAGCTGGGGGTGCGCTCCCTGGTGGAACGGGTGGAGAACATTCTTCATCAGGAGCCCTACGAAAGTATCCGCGGCTTCTGCCGGCAGGAATACACAAAAGAGGCCCAGGAATTGGCCGGTTTCGTTGAAAAAGAGGAGGAGCAGGGATGAGCAGAGATTTTGTGGAGTTCATCAACTCGGAGGACGTGAAAAAGTATGTGCGGGAAACGGGCTACCAGCTCTCTTCCCAGGAGGCGGCCTTTGTGGTGTGGCAAAGCAAAAACACGCCTCTGGAAGAGCGTTTCGCCACCTGGAAAGAAATCATCGAAACCATGCCGGACAGTTCTTTCACGGGCTACAGACATTTCAACTTTAAGACGAAACAAATGGAACCCGCCCCGAGGTATAGCCTCCACGATTTTCTAAGGAGGTACATCCAACGGCAGAAGGAACTGCTGGATGTTTTCACCAAGGAAGGGGATGGTACCTACGCGTTGGAGAAACGGGAAGGCCCCTGGATGGGCGGCGAAATCAACGACTGGTTCTCGCCAGAAGGCCGGTACGGACGCTATGGGGACGTGATGGAAGATATGGAGATGGAAAAAGGCTGGGGCTGCTTTAACCGGATGCGGGTACAGAAAATCACAAATTGCGGCTCTATGCGAACAAAGACTTCCATGCCCAACATCCTCACCCTGGACTACGACATGGACGCCCAGCCCCTGCGGTTTGTCTACCGGGACGATTTCCGGCACCGGGCCCAGCATCCGGACGAGTTGGAAAAACTCTTCTCCAAGCTGGAAGTCCGCATTCCCGTCCCTTTCCGCCGAGGCGACATCCTTTGGGATCCCTCCGGGGAGCCGGGCATTCCCTACGAGGAGGACAGCACGCCCTTTGTGCTGGACTACATTCCCAACTGGAATGAAGCGGAGCAGGCAGCCAACGGGTTTACCCCTGGGGAGAAGTTTTACCAGCGAAAAGGGGAGGATGGAAAGTACGAGAGCCGTTTCCAAGACCCGCCCCGAGACTACGGCGCCTATGGCGTCACCGTGGGAAAAAGCGGTCAGCTCCACCAGGCTTACAATGGCTTTGCCTGTTATCTGGACTTGGAGCCTTACCACGGCCCCCTGGAAGGGACTTTCGCCGCCCTGAAGCCCATCAGCGAATACATCAAGGGGAACCTGCCGGAAGACCTGTTCCTCAACAGCGTGCTGGCGCTGCTCCACCAGCCCAGGCGGGAACGCACCCTGTCCATCTCTCTCACCACTGCTGTGAGGAAGCCGCCAACGGAATCGTAAGTTGCGAAAAAGCCTGTTCTGTGATACGCTTTTCTTAGAAAAATCCTGCTGAAAGAGGCGCATGGCCATGTATGTGAAACAGCCCAAGAAACTGCTTATTTTGAATATTCTGGACATCCTCCGCAAGTACAGCGATGAGGACCACCGGCTCTCCCAGCGGGAGATCGGAGAGATTTTGAAAACAGAGTACGGCATGACCGCCGACCGGAAGGCCATCCGCCGGAATCTCTCAGAACTGTTGGAGTGCGGCTACCCTATCGAGTACAGCGAGACCCTCCGCAGCGCGCCGGTAAAGGGCCCGGACGGCAGGGAAAAACTGAGGCCCGACGGCAAGCCGCTGCGAGAGGAAACCACCATCCTCTCTGACTTCTACCTGGAGCGCCAGTTCACCGATGGGGAGCTGCGGCTGCTTATCGATGGCCTGCTGTTTTCCCGTCACGTCCCCTACAGCCAATGCCGGGAGCTGGTGGAAAAGCTGGAAGGGTTGTCCAACATCTATTTCCGTTCCCGGGTGGGTCACATTGCCCGGCTTCCGGTGGACCAGTCCGACAACAAGCAGCTGTTTCTCAACATTGAGATGCTGGACGAAGCCATCTCCAAAGGGAGGAAGGTGCGGTTTCATTACACGGAGTACGGTCTGGACAAAAAGCTGCACCTGCGTGCCCGGCCGGACGGCTCCGTGCGGGAGTATGTGATCTCTCCCTATCAGATGGCCGCCCAGGAGGGCAAATACTACTTGATCTGCAACTACGACAAGTACGATGACATCTCCAATTACCGGGTGGACCGCATCAAGGATTTGGAGATTCTAGACGAGCCGGCAAAGCCTTTTGAGTCCCTGCCCTGGGCCCATGGCCGCTCCCTGGACCTGGCCGCCTATATGCGGGAGCACCCTTACATGTACTCCAGCGAGAATGTCCGGGCCAAGCTGAAGATCGTCCCGACCATGGTCAGCGACGTCCTGGATATGTTTGGTAAGGAGGTGCGGCTGGAACAGGAGAACGGCGCTGTGACCGTCACCCTCACTGCCAACGAAATGGCCCTCAAGCAGTTCGCCAAAAACTTCGCCCCTGATGTGGTGGTGCTAGAACCACAAACCTTGCGTGACCAGGTGCGTGAGGAGCTGGAGCGTGGCGCGGCGGCCTACCGCCTGTAATTCCGCCCTGCTTTCCCGTTGTGGACTTAGAAAATTTGTGTATTGCGCTTACGGTTTAAGAGGAGTATGATAGAGGTGTAGGAATGCTTCTGGCCGTGAGGATCCTTGCAAATTTTATGAAAGGTGGAAATGAATGATGGAAAGAAAATTGATGGAGCAGTTTATGCTTAAGGTAACCATCCCCCATTATGAAAAAAACGATAAAGGCCGTCTGTGGGACGCCATTTGGCGAGCTCATCGGGATGTTATGACAGGTGCTAGAACGGGAAAATTAAAAAATTACTCACGGCAAACCAAAGATAAAGGCCTTGAAAACCCGGCGGTTAATGCATTATATGACATTGTTATACAGTGCAAAAATGAAGCACTTACTTCTGAAAAATTAATTGCTAACTTAAAAAGCCAACTTGAGTCCGACACGGAATTTGGCGCAATTCAAAAATTAGTTAATATGAGTCTCAAATACATCCTTCTTCTTAACGAATTTGATAACGAATTTCATATCGACATAGATGAAAAGGGATGCGAATGCCCTATTGATAGTATTATTCTCGCGAAGTTGAAAACTCAAAATAATAAATTACATCAACCATGGACTACGATGGAAAAAGAAGAATATGATACTATTCAGGAAGAAATAAAAAAAGAGCTACACAAGAAAGTGTCAACCGAGTGTAGCAACCTCTACTTTGATTTCAAGAACTGGTAAATGCCCCCTTTTCACCCCATCCCTCCTGTTACAATGGTGGCAGGAGGGATAAATATGAAAGTGGAAATTCTCAGCCAATGGGACTGACGGCGCAAAGCGGCAAGAGGATTTGAACCGGGGACGGCGCTCATCAGCCTGGGAGACTGGGGGAGCGAGCCGTTCACGCTGCCGCGGCAGCCAGAGCACACCCTGCGCCTGCTGTGCAACGACATCACCCCTGCCCTCGTAAACCTTAGCGACCCAAAAGACATGTTCCGACTGTTTTCCCGGGAGCAGGCGGGGCAGGTGGCCAGGTTTGTCTACAACCACCTGGACTGCCTTTTCCTCTGCCAGTGCTGCTACGGTTCCTCCCGCAGCGCGGCGGTAGCGGCGGCTCTGTTGGAACACTTTGAAAAGCGGGGCATGGCGATTTTCCGGGACGACCGATACTACCCCAACCTGTACATTTTCCGGCTGACGCTCCAAGCCCTGGAACAGGAGGAGAGAATACGTGCCCATGATTAAATCCCCTACCGCCTGGATGCTGCGCCAGGACGGTGAAGCATTCCCGGTGATTCAGCATTTGTACGGCAGCTTAGAGTGTGTGGAGGAAACCCTCTATGCCGGGGAGTGGCTGTACAAGCACACAAGCATTCCCACTACGCAGCAGCTGGTTCTAAAACTGGTGGCTGCCTACGGAAAGTCGCTCTATCCCCATGGAGATGTGGTGGACAACCTGCGGCAATCTATCCAGGAGAAGCCCTACATCTTTCTCACCCTGGACTTTGTGGAGAAAATGGCTGCCCAGCTGCCGATGGCGGAGCCGTCTTCCCTGGAGAAATTGAACTGCCAGGTGACAGAGAAGCTCAACCAGGAATTCCTCCGCTGCCGCCTGGGCGGGCTGTACAACACCGTACCGGGCTGCCGGGATATGTACTTTCGCGTCTCCAATCCTGCCTTTGACTGGGAACCGGCCATCCTGAGGTTTTTGGAAACTCACGGGGAAGAGATAGAAACCGTGACGGTGGTGTGGGACGAGGAGAGTACCGGTCGCTCCGGCTTTGCCTTGGACGAACAAGGCAAGCCGGTAGACCACAGACTCTGGAAAGAAATAGTTTTATCCCATTGAACGAGGAGGGTTTCCCCGATGAAAGAAACAAGACTTCCCCACGGCGGGCAGATTTTGACCACAAAACGGGGAATACGAGACTTTTGCAGGAACAATGTGGAGTCGCTTGCCTGTGACGCCCTAGTTTTCTGCATCGCCGCTGGGCCAGATCATCCCGACTATGCAGACGTGCTGTATGCTGTTTCTTCCCGCCTGTACACGCTTGATCTGCTGGTATACCAATCAAAAGACGGCATTATCAAACCAGACCCCAAATGGTATTGGAAACAGCTGTTTGAAAGCTTTTTGGAAACGCCGGAAGAAGCGGTGGAGAGGGCGGAACACCGTGGATTTCCTGGGGAGGATCCAGACCTTCTGTTCCGGCAGGTGGAGCGCGTTGCAACTCTGTGGTGCAATATGCTCTCCAAATATGGTGAGATCACCTTTACCTATGAGTTTGCTTACGCGGCGGACTATGTGATCCGCTGGCAAGGGAACTTGCCTATGCCGGAGTTTTCCAATTTTCCCGCTGCCATCTTTCCCAACAATTATCCAGACTACAACTACTGGGAGGGTATAGGAGATTATATTTGCAAGCATTTTCTATTTGACAGCATCTAGGAGGGATCTAACCATGAAACGTGATAGAGCCCGCATCAAGCCTTTTTGCGACCAGCTGGCGCAGTTATGGGAAACCCACGGTCCTGACCTGCGCTTTGGGCAGATCATATCCTGCTTGCCCTTGGCCATCCACCGACCAGGACATGACCCGTTTTTTGTGGAAGAGGATGAAATGTTGGAGGCCCTCCAGCGCACGTTCAGCCAAGAGGGAAAAGCCGCGCGCACCCTGGACACGGAGCAATTGGAGAGCCTAAAAGGCCGATGGGAGGACTTGTTGGACAGCATCTATGATGCTGGATTCCAAACGGAAGATTTCAAATCCCTTTTTCTGGACACATGGAGCTATTTGAGAGATGCGGTGGATTGTTACGGCGTGCCCCATAAAGTAGTGCCCCTGGTAGCTTTTTTGGGAAAGTTTAGCGGGAACAATCAGTACCCCGCGCATACCCCGTCCTGGGAGGTTGACGTCTGCGGGAAATTCGTGGATGCCCTGTTGTATGGGCTGGAAAACCCTCTGCGTCCCTGCCCCAGCCTGGATTTTTATGGGGGCGGCTTGATATTGGAGCCCTATATTCACCAGCAGCTCCACGTCACGCCGGAGACTTTTGAGAAAGTATTTACCGAACTCGCTGAGGAATACCGGGAAAACGATTATGAGGGCGGTTACGACTATTATGAGCAAGAAAATCTCCCCTTCCCTTATGAGGAAGAGGAGTGAATCCGCAAGATAGGGATGCCCTTTGCCCGGGCCATTTGGACCGTGCGGGCTGTTCCTCCAAAGACGGGGCTTTCCACGGCGATAAGCAAGCCGCTGTGATCCACCAGGTACCGATCTCGCTGATAGAACGCCGCCCGGCGGCATTTGGCGTTCCCCACCACATGAACCCAGTCGGCCAGCTGGCATACGGCGCAGCAGGCAAATTCCCTTTCGTTGTGGCTGGCAAAGGGCAGGGCAATCTCCAAGAAAAGCTCAGGGTGCTGTTTCTTTTGGCGGATGAGCAGTTCCGCCGCCCAGGTATCCACACCAATGGCATTTCCGCAGAGAAAGTGGGTGGCGCCCAACTCTATAGCTTGGAGAATGGCAGCGTCCAACTGACGCAATACGTCCCGGTGCTGAGGGCTTTCCTCCTTCCAGGGAAAAGCCCGGGGACCAGTGAAACAGCAGATCATAGGGTTCCCTCCTCTCAATCGTGAAGCCACCAGTAATCAAAGCACTTATGGAAGCCGTTGCCCCGCAGTGGCAGGTCTTTGGTGTGGCGAAGTTTCTTCCGGGACTGGCGTTTCAGTGTTCGCCGCAGCTGTTCCCAATAGCAGCTTTTGATGTAGGTATGGGAAACATGGCTTTTCTTCCGCTCCTGGATCGTCCGGGAGGGATGCAAAAAACCGCTCCCGCTGGATGATTTGCCGCATTTTCTTGTCCTTTTTCCAGGCGGTGAACCGCCGCCAGCCTCTGTCACGCACGGGTATCTCCCTCCTTTGTAAGGAGATTGTAGCAGAAGGGATGGGTTGAAACCACCCCATCCTGTTTGATAGAATAAACCCAGAAAAAAAGAAGGGGGCAAGGCTGATGAAATACAACAAAGAATGGGCCGTGGAGGCCGCGAAGCAGGGTGCCCAGGTGTTGGCCTTTTACGGCCACGTACAAACAGGGGAGACTGTGGACGCCTCCTTCCTGAGCCAGTGGTTTCCCTGCTCCTTTGTGGCAGAGGAGGCGACTTACACCACCGCCGAACAGTACATGATGGCGGAGAAAGCCAAGTTGTTTGGGGACGAGGAGATCCGGCAGCAGATCCTCCGGGAGCGGGATCCCATGACCTGCAAGCGCCTGGGGCGCAAGGTGAGAGATTTTGAGAAAGAGGTGTGGGACGCCCGCTGCGGGGACATTGTAGTGGCGGGCAACATCGCCAAATTTTCCCAGAACCCGGAAATGAAAGCGTTCCTGCTGGCCACTGGGGATACCATCCTGGCGGAGGCGGCACCCCGGGACAGAATTTGGGGCATCGGCATGGGAAAGAACAACCCCCTGGCCCAGGACCCCGCCAACTGGAAAGGGAAAAACCTGCTGGGCTTCGCCCTGATGGAGGCAAGAGACGCCTTGCGGGAACGGTAACAGCTATTTGAGAGAGATTGTTAAATTTGCCCACTATTTGGCCACTACAGAAAATTCCCTTAATGTTCAAAACTTAATTCGTTTCCCTGTGCACATTGCCTTTTTCCATCGTTATTATAGACATAAGAAAACCTCCAAAGGAGCAATTCCCTTGGAGGTTTTGGTGCGCCCGACTGGATTCGAACCAGCGGCCTACAGAGTCGGAGTTATCAGGCCGCCAAGGAGAAAACCCAGGTTTCATGCGGGTTTCAGGTACGTTGCACAAAATTAGCACCGATTTGCAAAAACCGTGGAAGCCCTTGGCGCACCTGGGCTCCAACGGTTTTTCCAGTTTTGGGAAAATAGTAGTCAAACAGTAGTCAGAGACAAACAGAAGAATGGAAAAACCAAATATTGGTATGAGGTTTGCAATCCACAGAGAGCCAGTCGCAATCTTTGTACTACCTCTCTCTCGTCTTGCGTTTCTCAATGGCTTCCTGCGTACATTCTTTCAATTTTCGATTACAATCCTTTCCCTCTTTATAATCGACGATTTTCTGTTTAAGGTCTTCTCCGTACTTTGCTAGAACTCTTGTAAGTACCACGTTACTCATGAAAGTAAGCCGCTGTTTATCTACTTGCTACAATTCGTTTTGCCTCTTGGTATTCGGGACATTGCTGGATGAACCATTTGGAATATCCAGAATAAGCACTTTCAGCAGTTGTCAGAGACTCAATAACTGCTATAGAGTTTTTTAGTTTAGTAATTCGAATTTTTCTTTTTTGATCGGTATCGGCTTCAGATATCCAATTGATTTTGTCTTTTAATTCGTCAATGTATTCGGTTATAGATTTCATTAATTCAGATCTTGCTTTATAAAGACGCTCACAGTTAAGGTTACACACATCGATTGTTTGTTGAGCTTTGTGCTCCTGACCAGAACCTGCAAGTGGTTTGATTCGCAAAAATGAATAAGTTAAAAGTTGTTCGGGGTCTTCAATTGCAGGGTTAATTATAGGATTAGATCTTGTATCGGCATCAGATTTTTCCTCATTACATCTTCGACATGAGGGCAAAAGATTATCCCACTCAAAAGCTAAATCGGGGTATAGGGATTTGGGCTCAAAATGCTCAACCTCAATATGACTGCTTTCTCCTGGTATACATTCACAAAATGCACATTTATGATGACTACTTGCAAATAATGCATCTTGGATGTCTTTGTGCCTATAATGAGACAGTAATCTGTTTTTTTCAGATTCGGGAATTTTGCTATATTCCCCATAGGTGGCTATTGCATCTAATAAGTTTTGGGTCCATGTAGCTTTATTATTTACCAAAACTTGTGGTGCAGCTGGCTTTTGTATCTTAATCATTTTCATCCCCCAATTCTAATTGGGCAAGTTTTACCTTCATCACGTGAAGAATAGTGTTTGAAGGATGAACTATAGATTCAAGCTTTGAAATAGATTCCTTTAGGGCATCGATATTTCTTGTTTCAACGTTATCCATCGCTTGGTTGAGAACAACTGCGTATTCCTTGTTTTCGAGATTAGAGACACCCATTATTTCTTCCAACACCTCATCGGTATTCCAGCCAGCATATTTTTGGGTCGTTGGTTCGACGCATACATTTCTGCTTAATTCAGGAAGTACGATTAGCTCGCCTGCTTCAGCAGAAGTTATCAAATGAGGTGAATGAGTGGTAATGATAAATTGTAGCTTCGGGAAGAGGGTGGCTAATGATTTGCGGATAGTTAGTTGCCATTCAGGATGCAGATGAACATCTAGCTCGTCAATTATAACTGTCCCAGTAGCGTTAGGAATGTACGCATGGTCTTCATCATTTGTTCCCTCAATCCACTCCACAATAGCGAAAACTAAAGAAAGAACGGCCTGAAAACCTGCAGATACTTCTTCCAAATAACAGTCTATGCCGTGAATCGTAAACATTGGTTCTAAGTCTCTTTGGATATGTTTGAAATGCAAATTGCAATTAGATGGACCAATATTGCTAAGATTACTAATAATCCATTCCCAATTTTGTTTGTATACAAGTGCCCAATCTTTTCCTATTTCAAAATAACGATTGATCATCCATTGCTTTACATTGGGTAAAGAGCCGCCTTCGATATTTTTTATACCGGAAGAATGATAAGCTTTTCTCTGCTTGCCTGCTGGCTGTTCTCTGTGCATGCCATCGATTTTCTTATATTCGATTCTTCTGTATGCGCCAAGAAAAAGGGGGGCAATATTGAGATCTTGCTGTTCCAAATCATGGACATTTAAGGAGATTAGCCCTGTTTGTTGAGGGGGGGAGTTCCAAATACGATGGCTTGCTTCCCTATAAATGTCAATATTGGATACCCAGCCCTCACCTAAACCAATTCTGTAGTTATCAGTACCGTAAATTGACTCAAACCAGACAGCTGAGTTATCTCTGTATCTGAAAGAAGTGGCAGATTGTGGATTTAGGCATAGCGCAATGCATTTTAATATGGAAGTTTTTCCGCATCCGTTAGGGCCAACAATGAAGTTAAAACCCTTATTAAATGAAATGTCTAGTTGTTCAAAAATACCTGTGTTTTGAGCATGTAAATGGGAGATATAGTTCTCCACGGCATTCACCCCTCTAAAAAAATAATTTGTACACCCAATGCCCGCCTTTTGCAGTATTTATTCAGTATTTCCGCAAATGTCGTGGACTCTCCGGCAACATTGGAGGTACTGATGGCATCATAATACTTCCTCAGCAGGGTATGTCATTAGGAGGCCCACACATAGCCATTTCCATCGACAAGGAGATGGATCAGATCAAGTTCATAAAACTCTGCGTTCAATTCTGTGTTCTTGCGTTACTAAAGCAGGAAGTTATTTGGTCAGTAGTTCAACAAGCTCTGCCACATCGGTGCGAGGGTTGCAATCCGCAGAGGGCCAGTTAAAATCTTTGTACTGCTTCTCTTTCGCCCTGCATCTCTCAATGGCTTCCTGCGTGTGATCTTTCAGTTTCCGATAGCAATCCCG
>OLZO01000794.1_pt1 | contig 12968 bp, 8 predicted proteins | sample 1644431 | NCBI WGS metagenome assembly OLZO01 (sample SAMEA103958145, study PRJEB25191) | human gut metagenome | biome: human-associated habitat [ENVO:00009003]; feature: intestine environment [ENVO:2100002]; material: feces | place: Germany | collected 2013/2015
AATAAGAGAAATGAAATTTTCCACGGGGAGGGCTGCGGGGTGCTCTCGTGAAGATAGTTCACGATAAAGCGCAAATTGTGTCGAAGCGCTGGCTTTTTTGTCGAAGCTATTATATAATACATATTGCGCTTTGAAAGCGTCCTTTGTGTGGAACGGTTGTTTCCCGCAAAACAGGGCATGCTGGAAGAGAAGGCCGCCGGAAGGCGTCTTCGAAAAAAGGAGAAGTGAGAGTAGGTTTCCATGGCGAAAAGTTTTGGCGGCACAAATAGCTTCTTAGCGGAGCGCCTACGGCAGGCCCGCCTGCAGGCAGGGTACTCTCAGCAGAACATTGCGGACGCCCTCAACGTAAACCGCGCCACTTACACCTACTACGAAACCGGCAAGACTTCCCCCGACCCTGTCACCTTGGGGAAAATCGCCCGCATCTGCGGGGCGCCCATTGAGTTCTTCTTTGAAGAGGAAGACACCCCTAACAGGCCCCTGTTCCTTACGGACAGAGAGCGCTGCCCCAAGAAGCCCTTTCCCAACCCCAACAAGATTGGGGAGCTCACCCCAGACGAAAAAAAGCTCATTGCCTTGTTACGCACGTCGCAGACAGTTTCCGCCAGTGAAACCGCGAATTGGGTGATAGCGCAGCGGGAGTCCCGCAACGACAGGTGAGAAAAATTTTTCCGGTTCGACAAAATTCCCTTCCCTTCGCGGCCAAAACCTGGTATACTAGGGTACGCCGCTTGCAGATGGCGTTTTTGTTTTTCAAAAGGTGATAACCGCTTCCGCGGTTTTCATACATATTTGCGCACGTAGCTCAGCTGGATAGAGTGACAGACTCCGACGGTTCAGGCCGATTCAGTTGAGACATTCCGAAAAAGTCAGTATTTATCGGGCTTTGCGGGTTCGGCGGAAAAGAAAAATCCCGCCGTTGACTACTGTTTGACTACTATTTTTCAAAACGTTGACTACCGCTTCCGCGGTTCTCATAAATATTTGCGCTCGTAGCTCAGCTGGATAGAGTGACAGACTCCGACTCTGTAGGCCGCTGGTTCGAATCCAGTCGGGCGCACCAAAACCTCCAAAGGGATTACCCCTTTGGAGGTTTTCTTATGTCCATAATAACATTGAAAAAGGCGATATGCATAAGAGCAGAGATATGGATTTGGAGATTATGGAGATTTTCTGTAGTAGGCAAAATAGTAGCCAGAATTAGTAGCCATTTATAAAGAATCTTTTAGCTTTTGATTCCAAGGATTGAAAACTCCGCAGGAGTTATGTATACTATACAGTAGACGAATATGAGATTTATATAAACTTCATCATCTAAGGAGAATTGCCAGGATGTCAGAATTATCTATTCAGGCTGAAGACGACTATGTTCAAAGCGCAAATTCCCTTTTTCACTTCATGAAAGAGGCAGATTACTTGAAAGATGCTCTCGGCCGGAAAGCCCTTGTCCCTCGGTATTGCGTTGAGTCGGTTGATTACTTAGGTATCAAATCTGGGGACAAATTGTATGGCAACATTGCTGTTCTTCAAAAGTGCTTTTGCGACCTACCTTTTCATCAAATGGGTGAAACCTTTGCCCTTACTCCAGTTCAGGCGGAAAAAAATAAACTCAGCGAAGAGGAGTACATTTTCTATGAGAAGAGTAACACCCACTGTTCGTTCTATGGAGAGTATGGTTTGGCTTTTTCGAAAAGTTGGGGAGAGCGTAACCGTCTTCAACCGGTACATTATTTGAACAGTAATTCAGCTTATACCGAGAATTATTCAAAGTTGTTTAAGCAGATTCTGGCCGAGGAGGATTTACCTGATTCAATTTCCCAGGATGTTATTGAACGTCTGTCTTTTATTAAGCCACTCCGTGGTATCATGGAAAGAAAATTACAGCACAAAGATGGAACTTATATTACTATTCAGGTATTTAAGAACTTTCATGATGAGCATGAATGGAGATATGTGCCCGCCCCTGATGCACTTGCGTCACTGAAAATGGAGTGCATCATTGCTAATCAGCGAATCCTCAATTTATCCAATGAGATAAGCAAGAGGATTGAAGATGAAAAATACAAAGCGTTGTGGCTTAACTTTTCCTATAAGGATATCCGGTATATTATTGTCCCAGATAACGATGCGCGCCTAGACATTATTTCTGCGATTATGGAATTGCCAGAAAGTAATTTTCAAGAAGATAAATCAGTTCAGTTATCTAAGCAGTTGCTAGTAAGCAAATTAGTAGTTCTCTCAGAAATTCGAAAGGACTGGTAATTCATGGCGAATAGGATAAGAGATATATTTTCTGATGACCGATTCAGCATCAATGGTAAAATACGGTTTCAAAATGAGGGCGCCTATAAAAATTTTTTATCCGCATTGGAAATGGTGCGTGCTGAAGAGGTCATGGTACCGGTAGAAGGCGTAGTCTCAATATCTACCAATATTGAGCAATCCGGAATGGTATTCTCGTTACCGGATCACAAGAATATAACACAGTTTGTTGTTGCTACCAATACGGAATCAATTACAGTTCCTGTAACTTTCAACCAGGAAGAACGTAAAATCACGCTCTACCGCACTAAGTTGAAAGACAAGATAACGGTACGCTCCAAGAAAGATTCCGTTATCGATCTTTTGTTGGAATATATGATGGAAGAGGAAAAGTCAAAATTCACATATAAAGTACACCTTGAAAACGCTACGTCAGTCGGTGAAATTGCTTATGATTTTGAATCGGCATTTGCTTTTATTTCAACGTTATTCTCTAAAACAGAATATGAGCCAAAAGGAGAAAATGGAATCTCTCTCTCCCAAGTTCTTTGGTATTTCCAAGTGTATGGTCAGTTTTTCAGACGGTTGCAAGCAGTGGAAAACGAATTAGAGATGTCCATTAATCCAGAAAAATTGAATAATTTAACTCGTGAAGACCAATGTGATATTGATGAGTTATACTTGCTTCTATGCAAAAAACAAATTCTTAGACGAAAAATGAAGTTGTATTCCACGGATTCTACCTCTATACCGATGATTGATAAACAGTCGGCAATGAAAGTAGGAAGCAAAATATCGCTGTCATATTCAAGTGACATTATTTTTTCTTTTCTGGGAGAAGAAAAGAAATTCTTTGGTGCGAATCAAATAATCAATGCCGTGGTAACAGATATACAGCAACAAAGTGATGGTAGTTCAAAAATTCTATATGGAGATACGGATGACGAACCGATGTACATTGCGTACTCCGCCTTTAAAACGTCCCTGGAAGCACAGGAAGAGCTTAAAACTATGTTTGAACACGAAAACGATTATATCGTCGCCAAAACTTACTCTGATTATGCTAAAGAGTTTTATCCGCCTATCAAATGAAAAAATCCCCCGATGCACGGTACATAGGGGGATTCTCATAAATATTTGCTCACATACTAGACCAAGCGTAACTGTTAAGTAGAAGTTCGATTCTGACTGCTATTAAGTACCCGTTGGAGTTCCCGCAAATAGATTGTGCCTTTGGAATAGCTGTCTTTTGCAGCTTGTTGAAGCTGTTCCTCAGAGCAAGACTTCTTGATTTGGATGAGACGGTTTATTTCCTCTTGCTGTGCAGATTTTATTTCCATTCCTCTAATTTCCACCTGGGGTCCTCGAGGACCAGGCTTTTTTTCGCAAGAGATAAGCTCCTGATTTTTCCTTACAAACTCTAGGATAGCATTAAAATCGTCCACGATAACATCATATTTCTCCACGTCCCATACGTCCATACACTTTTTGAGGTCTGTCCTAAGTCTAGAGAAGAACTCCTCCAGGCACACTTCTAGATCGTCTTCTTTGGAAGACAATTGTAACAATTCCGTGTGATCGTAGTTTACAAAGCCAAATAAAAGAAGAGCCTTTACAACACGCTGAAGGAACTGGAAATAAGGTTTCTCGTGGTTGAAGTTTGTGGTAATCTCTAACTGGTTGAAAAAACGAATCATTTGGAGCAAGCTGTGAGGGCTTCGGTAGGGAAAACGGCCTAAACAATCGATAAAGGAGCGAGTGAGAAAGGATCCTGCTATTTTCTGGTACTGCGTGATATAAAAATCCAGCAAACGCTGCCATTCATTTCCTGTGGCGCCGCACACTTCCATCGCCTGGAATAGAGAGAACAAAGGGTCTATTCCTAGGCGGAAAATTGTGCGATTGTCGGGAGAGAGACTCTCTTCATACATATCGTGACAATAAGAGTCCCAGGCGTCCTGCTGTTCTTTTCCAGATTTGCTCAGAACTTCCCTCTTAAATTTTAGAATGGCATTTTCTTTATCCGTCAGTTCTGATGTTCCGTTGGCAATAGTATGCCAAATGACCCTATCGATTTTTTCGTTGTCATCCATCTTTTTCAGCGTGATTATTGGTTCAACAGGGACATCACCGAAATCTTTCGCCAGGATTTCAATTCCAAATTCATAACCTAAAAGCAGGGCAATGATGGTTATGTCACGGTTTCTCTCGTCAGCCAAAAAAGTGTTGAAATTACCAGTGAGGTCGTACGGCGTCCCCTTGTCAGACTCTTTTTTATGTTGGGCAAACTTGTCTAGTACCTGGGGCAGTGTTTGATTTTTTCCCTCCCATGTGACCTGCATGGTATCCATAGGGCTTTCATTGATTTGAAACCGGCAAAAATAAGAGGAGTAAAAGTGTTTTAAGAACATCGCAGTGATATACTTTTGATTGATAGAACTGTCGCTTAACGCAGGATTGGTAGCGACCATCTCTTTCAATTCTGTCAGAAAGTTTTCCATTTTACGTGGGGTTGTACGCTTATCCAGATCCATTTGAATGCGAAGATTGAGGCCCAATAATGTGCTGAAATGGCTGCAATTTCGCAAGCCGTCCCCGATTGACTGCACTGACTTCATGGTAATGCTGATGTTTTTGGGCATGATATCCTTCCACTGCTGTTCAACCAACTCCTTATAAGGAATTTGAGTCAATGTTACGCTGTAAGGAAGGTATTTTTCCAAGTATTCTATTTCAAACCCCAACCTGAGCAGGGCGGAGATATCGTATTGATAGACCACATGGAGATGATCGCACGCAATTTTTTCTGCAATGGCAAATATTTTCTTTGTGGTATTCGTTTCTGAAATACGGTCTAGATCATCGAAAATCAAAAGGATTTTCTTATCCAGCTTTCTCAGCTCTTTTTGGAAACCCTGCAGAGAGGCAGCTATGCCCTCACCTTCATTGCCCAAGATCCCCCACAAGAGATTGCTCCATTGGTTCTTTCCCATCAGGCCTTTTAAGTGAAAAGAATGGGCGGAGTGAATATAGTGCTTGCGAAAGACTTTGTCCAATTCTTCAATGATGATCCGCTCTACCTGGTCTAGATCGCAGGTGAGCAAATCGATAGAAATGAGATCAAATTCTTTCAGAAAATCCGGGTCCCGTTTTAGCTGGTCTACTACAAAAGACTTTCCTGTCCCCCAGGGAGCGTTGATACCCACCATTGAAAAGTTTGTGACATACATTTTTACCCTCTCATAATCATACTTGCGGCGAGGGTATAGTTTTGGCAGATCAGACTCAGCTGTGGTTGTTTCCGGCGTCCGCAAGGCAAAAAGGTGAACCAATAGGGCTAACCCCAGCAAAATACCCTCCCAAATGGTAGGGTAGCGAGGTGAATGGCCCCATGCCAGTTTGACTGCGCAAAGGGCACAGGCGCTTGCCAGAGAAATTCCAACACAGCTATGAAGAAAAGCTTTGTTTTTGCCTCGTTTCGTACACAGAAAGACAGCGCCCCAAATGACATCGAGAAGCAGCAAATATGCAACTACTGGCGGATTGCCAATGGCAAAAAGCAGTCCGAAAACGACGAAAGAGCTGGTGAACAAAAAAGCCGTTTCCCTATAACGGGGTTTGAAAGCGATCCACCATCTGGGAAACCTTTTCTGCGTTTTCTGTGTTCTGTCTCTCATGCTTTTCTCCTTTTTGTTGTGTTCCTAGTGGAGCAATAACACAATGATATATGAACGAGGGAATAAATCATTTTCCCTCCACCAACCTCTGATACATCCTCATCAGCTCTGCCACACAGCTGGCCTCTGTGGTGGTGCGCACAGGGAAACCATAGGCTGCCATCACAGCTTTATCATTGGCCTGGTGGGCACGGCGCAGCTCCACAGGCATGGTTACCTCGTCGTACAGGTCTGCCAGGCTGCAGTCGGTGTACAATGCACGGGCGTCCAAAATGCCCTGGGCTGTCTGTTCAATTTTCGTCTTCTGCTCCTCTGTAGGGGTGGGCCAGGGGAAGTTGTTGTAAACGATGTCCTTGGAATAGCGGTAGTCACTTTTAATTCGTCCACAGACGGCCCTCATCCAGGCCATATGGACATTAGAAGTGAGAACACCAAAATGATAGGTTGTTGCATTTGGAATGATTTGAACTGCATCGTTTACGATAATTTCCGGGGATACAAAGCCAAGTGGGATATATTTTCGAGTTTCGGAAGAGTGACGTGGAACAATTATATAATCACTGTTTGGATGACGTACTTCTTGAAAAAGCGTGGGCATTTCGGCACTTTTTCTAGTTGCAGCTTTAGTACTTGCCAGTCGAAATTTTCTAACAGACTCAACCCTTTCCATAATAAACTTTGATTTTCGAACTTCAGCCGGAGATACTCCAACGAGCCATATGCAAAAACGAGGCTTATTGTTGATAAATTCCGATGCTCCGTAAACACGCCGGATATATTTCAGAATTTCAGGTTCACGTTTCTGGACATCCTGATATTCGTCATTTGTAAGGAAAAGAAAACCTCCGTCTGTCGGCTTGTTTCCATATAGCATTTCTGGAACTTCACAAAGAGATTTACTTCTACTTTCAATAAAGACTGTTGGCGCATCCATCAGATAAGCATTGATATTCTCCGCCATTTGAAAATGTTCCTCGCTGTAAATCCGTTTTTCCGCATTATTTGGTGCCACACTGAACCCTACAATCACACAGTGCACATGGGCTTTTAGGTTGGCTTCGCTGTCCCAGCGGAAGGTGCGATAAGCAAAATCAATGTGAATACCAAAACGGTCATAGAGAGGTTTCCACACCCCGGCCACCTGTTCCCCCTGGGTGATGGAATTGGTTGACACAAACGCTATGCGGATATTTGTTCCCTGAATCAGTTGCGACGCCTTAAAATACCAACCCGCAACATAGTCAATTTTTCCGGCAGTTTTATAGGGCTTGCCCTTTTCGTTCACGTAGATGGAAAGGATATCCTTTTTTTGCTCCTTGCTCTGCAAGGAATACCCCACAAACGGTGGGTTGCCCATGATATAACTGAGCTGGTGTTTGGGCACCACACTCTCCCAGTCCAGGCGCAGGGCGTTGCCCTCGGTGATGTTGGCGTAGGAGCGCAGAGGCAGGAAGTCCAGGGACATATGCACCACATCCTCGGTCTCCTTCATCATTTGGCTCTCGGCAATCCACAGGGCGGTTCGGGCCACGGTGACGGCAAAGTCGTTGATTTCGATGCCGTAAAACTGGCCGATGGACACTTGGATCAGGTCCTCCTTTTGTACGCCGCCAAACATAACCTGGTCGGTGAGCTGCCGTAGGATATCGTTCTCCAGCCGCCGCAGGGACAGGTATGTTTCTGTAAGAAAATTGCCGGAGCCGCAGGCCGGGTCGAGAAATTTCAGGCCAGCCAGCTTGGCCTGAAAGGCCCGGAACTTCCTGTTCCGGGCCTTAATCTCCCCTATGGCGGCAATTTCAGAAAACTCCCGCTTAAGCCCGTCCAGAAACAGGGGGTCAATCACTTTGTGGATATTCTCGATGCTGGTGTAGTGCATCCCCCCAGCCCGGCGGGTTTCCGGGTTCAGGGTGCTCTCAAACACCGCACCAAAAATCGTGGGGCTGATCTCCGACCAGTCGAAGTCCTCGCTGGCCTTGTGGAGGATCAAGTCCACGATGGATTCATCCAGTCGGGGGATTACCACCGATTCGTCCGCAAACAGGCCGCCGTTCACATAGGGAAAAGCTGCCAGATCCTCGTCCATGTAGGGGTCCCGATCTTCCTCCTTTGTGTCCAGTACCTTAAACAGGTCAATCAGGGCACGGCGGGCATCGGTAACATGGCGCTTCAAGTAATCGTGAAACATCCCGCGGGCGCCGAAGATCCCGGCGTCCTCAGCGTATAGGCAAAACACCAGCCGCACACACAGGGCGTTCAAGCTTTTTAGAGTCTCCGGGTCCGTGGGATCCTTGTACTTCTCCAACAGCGCATCGTACAGGACACCCACAATGTCGCCGGCTTGCAGGGAGATCTCCATCTCCTTTTTTATGCTGGTGTCCCCGGTGTCCACCAGAAAGTGCAGCCGGTGGAACTGGGTTTCCAGCTCCTCCAGCTTGAGGAGCTCCGGTTCATCGTTGGGCCGGTTCATGTCGTGGATCTGGAACTCCCTAAAATTGCACACCACGATCCAGCGGGGGTTCTGGTTGTGGGGCAAATATCCGGCATACCGCCTGGCCTGCTGGAAAGGGGTGAGCATCGACCCATCCGACTGACGGGATCCTTTCTTGAGATCGATATCCTCGCTTTTCTGCTCGATCAACACCCGTGTGGAGGGAATGAACCCGTCGATGAAACTGGTATGGCTCAGCATGACCGGCACTTCAAATTCAATAAATTGGCTGGGGTTCTCCACCCCCAGGACATTTTGGAGTAAATCCATCCAAAACCGTTGGGTATCCTGCTTTTCGTCCCCATGCTCTCCCCAGTAAGAGACAAACGCTCTGGCTGCGTCCCGCTGCTGTTTTTCTGTCATATCCCACCACGTCCTTTCTGCATATAGAATACCATAAAGAGAAGCGGTTTTCCAATGGGTTTTTCAGCGCAAAAAACTCCTGGCCGCAGTCAGGAGTTTTTTCGCTCGGATGTTCCGTTGTCAATGGGGTTTATCTCAAATCTCCCAGCTGGCAGCCCATAGTGGCGCAGAAAGTGCCTTATTCATGGCAGAAAAAGGAGATAAGCTCCCACATTTGCGCTTTCGCTCACACCCCTACCCTCCCCTGCATCTGGGCGCTGACCTCCCGCTTCTTCTCATCGAAAGCGTGGGTATAAATGTCCAGCGTAGTAGAAACTTGCGAGTGCCCCAGCAGCCCTGAAACGGTAGCCACATCCGCCCCGCCGGAAATCATCAGGCTGGCGGCGGTGTGACGTAGGCTGTGGACGTTCAAATCTAAGGGAAGTCCATGTTTCTTCAAAATCAATTTGAACCGCCAGGTAAAGGTGCTGGGGGTCATGGGCAGGTCGGCCCCATGGCGGCGGAAGATATAATCCTCCGGGGTGAGGGAGCGCCCCTCATGGAGCACCAACTCCCCTTCACAGAAGGAGCGGTACTCTTTCAAGAGGCTGGCCATCTCCAGGGAGAAGTACACATATCGGTCCCCGGCAGCGGTCTTGGGTTCTTTGACGATGATGTCCTCCCCCGTGACCTTCACCACGTTGCGGCAGATGTGGATGGTCTTCTCGGAAAAATCCACGTCCTTCCATTTGAGACCGCAGCACTCGCCCCGGCGCATCCCCGTGGCGATGATGAGTTTGAAATAGGTTTCGTACTTAATGCTTTCCTCCTCCAGCGCGGCAATGAGTTTCCGTGTGGTTTCCTCATCCGCCACATTGCGCTTCTGTTTCTTCTTGCCAGCGTACTTGTAGGTGCGCCAGGCCGGATTCTGCGACAAAAAACCGCCCTCCATGGCATCGGAGAGGATCCCACACAGGCAGGCGTGGACTCCTTCAACGGTGCTCTCGGAGAGCGGTTTTCCGGTCACAGAGTTCTTTTGTTTCCGCAAGGTTGCGTACAGATTGCGGAAGTGCCCAGGCTTTAGGTCGGTGAGCTTATAACTGCCCAGGGCCGGCAGGAACCGGTCGATGTCCTGCTTGTCCCGGGCCAAAGTGGACTTGGCCAGCTTGCCGGGAGCGATATGGGCCAGCCAATATGCGGTGTACGCCGCCAGGGTGATGGACTTGTCCACCGGCAACGGTTCATTCCTGCACTGCCGCTCAAAGAGGGCGGCTTCTTCCTCCAGCCATTTTTCCTTGGCCTTGGGGGTGAGCCCTTCCGGCGGATGGACGGTCTTTTGCTGGGGCTTGCGGCGGTGACCCTCCGGGTCGTAGCCCATGGACACCACCAGCAGGTAGCTGTTTCCGCGCTTTCGGATGCTTGCCATAGTAAAGAACCTCTTTCCTGTTGTGGTTTGCCCTCTGGAGGCAACCACACACTACTCCACGTGCGGCCGGAAGTCTAGCGGCTTTTTCACTTTCTACCCTTTGGACAAGAGGGGCGGCCTAGCTCGTTCACAAACCCCAGCGATGTACCTGTTTTTCAGAATCGGAACAGGGCTTCCTCTAGCTTTTCGGCTGCCGCCTGCTTTAATTTCATCTGGGGATGGCAGTAGGTGCGCTCCAGGAAGGAGGTGTCCCCGTGGCCTGCCAACTCCGCAACGGTCTGCTTGTCCACCCCCTCATGGAGCATGGTGGAAACAAAGTAATGGCGTAACGTATGCAGATGAAAAGAAGAGGGGAAGCCTAGGTCACGGAAAATCTTCCGCAGGCGCTTGGTAAAGGTGTCGGGATGCACCGGCTCCCCCTGGACATTGGCGAACAGGTAAGGGCTGACCTTCCGGTGGTTCTCCCTGGCCATGCGCTTCTGGAAGTCGTAGAGACTCCACAGTGTGCTGACCACATAGTAGGAGATGGTCATGGACCGGCTGCGGCCATTTTTGGTGGGGCCTTCCACCACACCTTTCCCTGGCACCACGCTGCGGGAGCGGGACACCACCAGGTTCCAGGTGTAGTGATCCACAAAGGAGAAGTCGCTCCACCGCAAGGCGCACAGTTCTCCCCGACGGCAGCCGGTGTAGATCGCCAGGACGTAGAAGGCGTGGTAGAGGATGTGCTCCTCAGACAAAGCGTTGAGGAAGTACTGGGCCTGCTCGTCTGTGGGGATGAACTGTTCCCTTCGCTCCGTGTCCGGTAGGTCAATCATCCGGGCAGGATTGCGCTGGATAATCTCGTTTCTTTTGGCATCGCTGAGCACAGCAGACACCACGGTCAGGTATTTCTGCACGGTGGCTTCCTGGATGGGCCTGCCCTGGTGGGTTCTCTTTCGCAACTCTATGAGCATATTCTCCAGAGCCATGGGCCGCAGTTCTCCCAGCTTGATGGCTCCAATGTAGAGATAGACCCGCCCCAGCATCCGCCGGTAGCTGGCCAGCGTACCGGGGGCGTACTTCACTTGCCGCTCCAGCCAGCGGGCGGCATAAGTTTCAAAGGTGGTGTCCCGGTCCTCGGCGAAACCGGATTTCACCAGGCGTTCCAGCTCTTCTGCTTCGTGGGCAACGTACTGCGGGATGCCCCGTTTATGGACAGTATCCGGCACGGTGATGGTCTTGGCCTTGCAGATTTTCTTGCCGTTAGCCCGGTAGCCGTTGCTGATGGTGATCTTGAATTTTCGGTCAGTAAGTTGTTTGATGCTTGCCAAATATTTCTCTCCTTTCTTCAATCTTTAGCGCGATGTTTTGCGGTTTTGCGTAAGCAAAATGGAGGTTTTTCAAACCTCCAAGCAAAACTCGGGGAGATGGCGTTAGCCATCTCTCTGCCATCTTAAGGCTTCCTCAAAGGAAATCATCCCGTTGGTCTTGCGGATTTCCTCGACGCACTGCCCTCGCAGTCGTGTTACATCCTGGGGGTCTACCTCGCAGACGGCGGCGAGAATGTTCTCCGTCACCGCCTGCTCCACCGCCATTTTGAAGAGCAGCCGTCCCATGCGGTTGGCGGTTTCATCCACGATGCCTTTCACAGTAGAGGGGATAACATCAGCCAGGTAGTCCTTGTTTTTCTCACTGGAGAGGTACCCAATGTAGAATCGCAGGGCCTTTTCCATGAACTCACTGCGGCTGGCGCAGTTGTCGCTTTCGTAGAGGGAATCCACTTCCTCCAACAGGGAGGGGCGAATCCACAGGGCGAATTTGCGTTTCAAATCTTTTTCTGCCATAGATTTCTTCATCCTTTCGCTGACCCCGGCGGTGACACCCGGAAAAATGGCTTGCCGCCGGGAAATTCTTGTTTTCTGACCCCGTCCGTGACCCCAAGGCCGCCAAACCGACCCCGGAAAATGGGGAAATTGACGCCTGGGAAAAATCCCGGAACGACCGGCTCTGCCGGGCGAAGTGACCCGGCACGGGACGCCTGTGGGCGACCCCGGGCCTTTCACCTGCTCTTTTTTCACACCTCTCACCACTGCTGGTTTTTGGGGAACCCGTGTGCCTGATGGGAAGCCTAACGCTGGCGTATTCTTCGTTTGCGCTGGCGGCTGCTTTCCGGGCTGGGCTGTTTTCTTTTCTTTCTGCCAAACTTGCCCCTGTGGGGCCCAAACCGGCCCCTGACCGGGCTGGGACGGGTCGTTCCCCCATCTGGGGAGGAAACCGGCTAAAACGGGCCTCCTGTGGGCGAACAGGGGGCTTGCGTGGTTTTGCGGGACGGCCTGGCTGTGGGTGGTTTCCCCAAGTGCCGGAAGGAACGCAAGGGGCGCACAATTCCGCTAGAGGGGATTGGACAGGATTTGCGTCACTTGATGGGAATTTTTTCAAGGGTGCAAGAAGGCAATGTGCAAGGGTGTACTCTTTAGCTTTTGCACAATATGTAGGCGATTTGATTTTTCTAAACACAAGATAGGCAAGTGTGCTCCACACCCGTTTGCACTCTTGCACTCTTCATTCTTTTCTCAGCCAATTCCACTCGTTGGCCAGGCGAACGGACTCCACATAGCCAGTTAGATTCCGCTTGGCTTCCTTAAGAGTTCGGGGAGAGATGCTGGCCTGCTCCGCCAAGCGGTACATCACTTTGGCAGGAACAACGGGGTGTTTGTCCAGGGTATCTAGGATAAGCTGCTCCGCCAACGTGAGTTTGGAATCTGGACTTCTTCCGCTCAACAGCTCGTCC
>OLZO01000801.1_pt1 | contig 12772 bp, 12 predicted proteins | sample 1644431 | NCBI WGS metagenome assembly OLZO01 (sample SAMEA103958145, study PRJEB25191) | human gut metagenome | biome: human-associated habitat [ENVO:00009003]; feature: intestine environment [ENVO:2100002]; material: feces | place: Germany | collected 2013/2015
TTTTTTGAAAAAAACTTGACTAAAAACTTTTACGTTTCTCCACCGGGCTTTTGCGGAGGGACCCGCCCTTGCCGAAGGCGAGAAGGCAGCTTGAGAGCCCAGACACTGGGCAAGGAGGTATACACATGAGCTTAAACGACACCCCCTCCGCGGAGAGGGTACACATCGGCTTCTTCGGCCGGAGGAACGCCGGCAAGTCCAGCGTGGTCAACGCTGTGACAGGCCAGGAGCTTTCCGTGGTCTCCGACGTGAAGGGCACCACCACCGACCCGGTGCTGAAATCCATGGAGCTGCTGCCCATGGGGCCGGTGGTCATCATCGATACCCCCGGTTTTGACGACGAGGGCGCTCTGGGAGAGCTGCGGGTGAAAAAGACAAAGCAAATCCTCAACCGGGCGGACTGCGCCGTGCTGGTGGTGGACGCCACCCAGGGCTTGACCCCCGCGGACCAGGAGCTCATCGCCCTGTTTCAGCAGAAGAGCATTCCCTATCTGGTGGCCTACAACAAGAGCGACCTGGCCGCCGCGCCCCAGCTGGGGGAAAAGGAGCTGGCCGTCAGCGCCGTGACAAGAGAGGGCATTGAGGAGCTAAAGGAGCGCATTGCCCGGCTGACCCGCTCGCAGGGGGAGGACAAGCGCCTGGTGGGCGACCTGCTCACCCCCGGGGACCTGGTGGTCCTTGTCACCCCCATTGACAGCGCCGCCCCCAAGGGCAGGCTGATTTTGCCCCAGCAGCAGACCATCCGGGACGTGCTGGACGCGGACTGCACCGCCATTGTGGTGAAGGAAAACACCCTGGCCCCCACTTTGGAAAAGCTGGCGGTCAAGCCCCGCATGGTCATCACCGACAGCCAGGCCTTTGCCCAGGTGGACCGGGACACCCCAAAGGACATCCCCCTGACCTCCTTCTCCATTTTGATGGCCCGCTATAAGGGCTTTTTGGAGGATGCTGTCCGGGGCGTGGCCGCCATCGACCGGCTGCAGGACGGGGACCGGGTGCTCATCGCCGAGGGCTGCACCCACCACCGCCAGTGCGAGGACATCGGCACGGTGAAAATCCCCCGGTGGCTGGGGGAGTACACCGGCAAAAACCTGCGGCTGGAGCACTCCTCCGGCCGGGACTTCCCCGAGGATTTGTCCCCCTACCAGCTGGTCATCCACTGCGGGGGCTGCATGCTCAACGGCCGGGAGATGGACTACCGCCGGAAAACCGCCGCCGACGCGGGCGTGCCCTTTACCAACTACGGCATCACCATCGCCCACTTAAAGGGCATTCTCAAGCGCAGCGTGGAGCTGTTCCCGGACCTGTACGCCCTGCTGCCCTAGAGCCGAATTTCCATTTGACAAGCACCCCCTGGTTGTTGTACAATACTAGGCAGTAACGGGCCCGCCCGTCCTCTGCCCCTATAGTTAAACGGATATAATAAACCCCTCCTAAGGGTTAGTTATCGGTTCGATTCCGGTTGGGGGTGCCAACAAAGAAAGCCTCCGGCGTTTGCCGGGGGCTTTTTTGCGTGGTTTTGAGGGGAGGGCGTCACCCCACCTTCTTCCCCGTATACAGCTGGTAATACCGGCCCTGCTGCTGGATGAGCTGGTCGTGGGTGCCACGCTCGATGATGCGGCCCTGCTCCAGCACCATGATGCAGTCGGAGTTCTGCACTGTGCTCAGCCGGTGGGCGATGACAAAGGTGGTGCGGCCGGTCATCAGGGCGTCCATGCCCTGCTGGACCAGGGCCTCGGTGCGGGTGTCGATGGAGGAGGTGGCCTCGTCCAAAATCAGCACCGGCGGGTCCGCCACGGCAGCCCGGGCGATGGACAGCAGCTGCCGCTGGCCCTGGCTCAGGTTGGCGCCGTCCCCGGTGAGGACTGTGTTGTACCCGTCGGGCAGGCGGCGGATGAAGCCGTCGGCGTTGGCCAGCTTGGCCGCGGCGATGCATTCCTCGTCGGTGGCGTCCAGGCGGCCGTAGCGGATGTTCTCCATCACCGTGCCGGTGAACAGGTGCACATCCTGGAGCACCATGCCCAGGCTGCGCCGGAGGTCGCCCTTTTTAATCTTGTTGATGTTGATGCCATTGTAGCGGATTTTGCCGTCGGCGATGTCGTAAAAGCGGTTGATAAGGTTGGTAATGGTGGTCTTGCCCGCGCCGGTGGAGCCCACAAAGGCGATTTTCTGCCCGGGCGTGGCGTACAGCTTGATGTTGTGCAGGACGATTTTCCCCTCCTCGTAGCCAAAGTCCACGTCGTCGAAGGTCACGTCCCCCTGGAGGCGTGTGTAGGTGACCGTGCCGTCCGCCTGGTGGGGGTGCTTCCAGGCCCAGACGTTGGTGCGCTCCGCACACTCCACCAGGTTGCCGTCTCGGTCCTCTTTGGCGTTGACCAACTCCACATAGCCGTTGTCCGTCTCGGGGGCGGCGTCCATCAGGTCAAAGACACGCTGGGCGCCTGCCATGGCCATGACGATGCTGTTGGTCTGCTGGCTGATTTGGCTGACGGGCTGGGTGGCGTTCTTGTTCAGGTTCAAAAAGGCCACCAGGGTGCCCAAAGTCAGGCCGCTGTGGCCGGAGAGGGCCAGCAGCGCCCCCACCGCGGCGCACAGCACATAGCTGATGTTGCCCAGGTTGCCGTTGACCGGCATGGCGATGTTGGCGAAGGTGTTGGCCTTGTCGGCGCTGTCCCGCAGGGATTGGTTCAGCTGGCGGAAGTCCTCCAGGCTTTTTTCCTCGTGGCAGAACACCTTGACCACCTTCTGGCCGGCCATCATCTCCTCGATGTAGCCGTTCACCGCGCCCAGGTCCTTTTGCTGCTTGGCAAAGTACACGGCGGAGCGCCCGGCGATTTTCGAGCTGACAAAGAGCATGACGCACAGCATGGCGATGGTCAGCAGCGTCAGGGGCACGTCCAGCACAAACAGGCTCACCAGGGTGATGACCATGGTCACCAGGGAGTTAATCATCTGGGGGATGGTCTGGCTGATGACCTGGCGCAGGGTGTCCACGTCGTTGGTGTACACGGACATAATGTCCCCGTGGGCGTGGGTGTCGAAGTACTGGATGGGCAGGGATTCCATGTGGGTGAACAAGTCGTCCCGCAGGTTGCGCATGGTACCCTGGCTGATGTTCACCATAATCCGGTTGTAGCCGTAGGAGCTGAGGATGCCCAAAGCGTACACGCAGGCCATCCGCGCCAGGGCCCAGCCCAGGGGGCCGAAGTCCGGCGCGGCCGATTGGGTCAGGGGCAAAATGTAGTCGTCAATCAAAGATTGGAGGAACAGCGTGCCGCTTAAGGTGCACAGGGCGCTCACCAGCGTGCACACCACCACCACGCAGAAGGAGCCCTTGTAGTTTTTCAACATATACCGGAGCACCCGGCCCAAGGTGTGGGCCATCTCCTTTAGGTTGATGTTTCTTCTCTTCATGGCAAGTCCTCCCTTCATTCGCCCTGGGCCTGGTCAAAGTCGCCGCTGCCCTGGGTTTGCGCCTGGTAGATTTCCTGGTAGATCTTGTTATTCTCCAGCAGCTGCTGGTGGGTGCCAAAGCCGTTGACCCGGCCATTGTCCAGCACCAGGATGCGGTCCGCGTCCTGCACGCTGGAGACCCGCTGGGCGATGATAATCTTGGTGGTGCCGGGGATGCTGCTGGCGAAGGCCTGGCGGATCTTGCTGTCCGTGGCGGTGTCCACGGCGCTGGTGGAGTCGTCCAGGATGAGCACCTTGGGCCGCTTCAGCAAGGCCCTGGCGATGCACAGCCGCTGCTTCTGCCCGCCGGAGACGTTGGTGCCGCCCTGCTCGATCCAGGTGTTGTAGCCCTCTGGGAAGCGGTTGATGAACTCGTCCGCGTAGGCGGCTTGGCAGGCGGCCTGGCACTCCTCCAAGGTGGCGTCCTCCTTGCCCCAGCGCAGGTTGTCCAAGATGGTGCCGGAGAACAGCACGTTCTTTTGAAGCACCACGGCCACCTGGTTGCGCAGCGCCTCCATGTCGTACCGGCGCACGTCCACGCCGCCCACCTTTACAGTGCCGGTGTCCACATCGTACAGCCGGCTGATGAGGTTGGCGAAGGTGGACTTGCCGCTGCCTGTGCCGCCGATGACGCCGATGGTCTCCCCGCTGCGGATGTGCAGGTCCACGTCCTGGAGCACCTGGTCGCCGGTGCCGTGCTTGTAGGAGAAGCTGACGTGGTCAAAGTCGATGGAGCCGTTCTCCACCTGGGTGACAGGCCGCTGGGGGTCGGCTAAGTCGGGCCGCTCATGTAAGACCTGGGCAATACGCCGGGCGCTGGCCAGGCTCATGGTGAGCATGACAAAGACCATGGAGAGCATCATCAGGCTCATCAGCACGCTGAGCACGTAGCTGAACAGGGAGGTCAGCTGGCCGGTGGTCAAATCCCCCGCCACGATGAAGTGGGCACCAAACCAGGAGATGGCGATCATGCAGCCGTAGACAATCAGCATCATGATGGGGTTGTTCAAAGCCAGGCGGCTTTCCGCCTTGACAAAGAGCCGGTACAGGTTTTCCGCCGCGGCCTTGAACTTGTTGTTCTCATAGTCCTCCCGCACAAAGGCCTTCACCACCCGGATGGCGGTGACGTTCTCCTGGACGCTGGCGTTTAAGTCGTCGTACTTCTCAAAGACCTGGTTGAAGATGCGGGTGGCCTTGGACATAATCAGCACCAGGGCCGCAGCCAGCACCACCACCGCCACCAAAAAGATGGAGCTCAGCCGGGGGCTGATGAAAAAGCACATCACCATGCTGCACAGCAGCATCAGCGGCGCCCGCACGGCAATGCGCAGGCACATTTGGTAGGCGTTTTGCAGGTTGGTCACGTCGGTGGTCATGCGGGTGACAAGGCCCGCGGTGCTGAACTTGTCAATGTTGGAGAAGGAGTAAGTTTGAATCTTCTCGTACATGGCGTCCCGCAGGTTGCAGGCAAAGCCCGAGGAGGCCTTGGCCCCAAACCGCCCTGCCAAAATGCCCGCGGCCAGGCTGATAAGGGCCAGCACCAGCATCAGCCCGCCGTACAGGTACACCTGGCCCATGTCCCCGGCCTCAATGCCCTTGTCGATGATGGAGGCCGTCACAAAGGGGATGAGCACCTCCATAAGCACCTCCAGCCCTGTGAACAGGGGCGTGAGCAGGGAGGCGGACTTGTACTCCTTCACCTGCTGCAGCAGTGTTTTTATCATAGTCGTTCCTCCTTAACTTGCTTGGTTGAGATTTTCCTGCATCTGGCAGAGGGTGGCCCGCAGCCGCTCCAGCTCCCTGGGGGGGATGTCCCGGCAGAGGGCGGCCACCTGCCTTTCCAAGGCGGCGTGCAGGAGGGGCGCCGCCCTGCGCGCCTTGGGGGTGGGCACCAGCCGCTTTTTCCGCTCGTCGGCGGGGTCTTGGGCCATCTCCACATAGCCCTTTTTCCGCAGGCTGTTCAGCAGCTCGGACAAGGTGGACTTGGAAATGCCAAACTGCCGGTGAAGCTCCGTGGCGCACGCCTCCCCTTGTTGAGCCAGCAGGTGGTCCAGCACAAAACCCTGGGCAGGGGAGAGGTCCCAGTCCTTCATACAGGCCCTGCCGTATTGCTCCGCGGAGGAGCATACCTGCCGCAGCAGCAGGGCAATGGTTGCCTTCATACAGTGGCTCCTTTCCTGAAAGTGGGACGAACAATTCGCTTCCGAACTGTTCGCTTGCTAACAAGTATACCCCATTGCCTCTTGAAAGTGAATTTAGAAAATGCTATTCTTAATAAAGAAATCTTATCAATACAGGAGGCGCCATGAACACCTTTCAGCTTTCCTGCTTCTTGGCGGTGGCGGAGCACCTGAACTTTGCCCGGGCCGCGGAGAAGCTTCACGTCACCCAGCCGGCGGTCACCCAGCAAATCCACTCCCTGGAAAAGGAGCTGGGGGCCACCTTGTTCCAGCGCACCACCCGCAAGGTCAGCCTGACCGCGGAAGGGCTGGCCTTTCTCAGCGACGCCCAGCAAATCCAGGCCCTGACCCACCGGGCCTTAGACAGGTTCGCCCACCCCCAAGACCAGCCTTTTGTGCCCTTCGCCTTGGGGAGTGTGTTCCACCTCCACCTGCTGTGGCTGGCGCCCGCGTTGCGGCGGCTGCGGGAGGAGCTTCCCAGCCTGCACCCCATGCTCCAGGTGGCGGGCGGGCCGTACCTCCAGCAGCTGCTGGAGGAGGGCAGCCTAGAGGGCGTGCTGGGCTTCGCGCTGCCGGCCCGGCGGAAAAGCGGCATCTCCTTCCAAGAGGTGCGCCGGGCGCCCATGGTGTGTTTGCTGCCGGAGGGCCATCCCCTGGCCGGCCGGGAGAGCCTCTCCCTGGAGGATTTGTCCGGCCAGCGCCTGGTGCTGTTCGACCCCTCCAAGCCCATCCCCATCACCACCGGCGCTATGAGCCAGATGCTGGGCGCCCGCACCCCGGCGGAGCTGTACTTTGCCCAATCCCCAGAGGCCATGGCGGCCCTGGTCCAGGCGGGGTATGGGGCTGGCTTTTTACCGGATGTGTTCCCGCCCTGGGGCTGCGGCTGCGCCAGGGTCCCCCTGCGGGGCATGGAGCCTGTCTCCCTGGGGATTTACTACCGGGCCCGCCAGGCCAGCGCTCCCCTAAAGGCGCTGCTGCGCATCCTGCGGGAGCGTGACAGCCGCCCCAAGCCCCGGGAAACCATGGGAAAACACCGGGATATTTGAAAAAAAGCTTGCTTTTTTCCCGCTCCCGTGGTATCATAATATCCGCCTTATAAGACATGAAGGAGGTGTGACTGATGCCCAACATTAAATCGGCCAAGAAGCGTGTGAAGGTGATTGCCACCAAGACGATGCAGAACAAGGCCATCAACTCCCAGCTGAAGACGGAGATTAAGAAGGCCAACGCTGCCCTCGAGTCCGGCGCGGAGAACAAGGCTGCCGCCGTGCGCGTCGCTATCAAGAAAATCGACCAGGCCGCCGCCAAGGGGATTCTCCCCAAGAACACCGCTGCCAGAAAGAAGTCCGCCCTCGCCAAGAAGCTCAACGCGAGTGCGTAAGATGCGGCGTTCGCGTATCATTTGCGAAGACTAGTCTTTATACAAAAAACAGTGCGCAGGGCATAGAAGGGCCCGGCCAGGGGTAGCTGCCCAGGCCGCCTTCGGGAAATTGCCTTTGCGCTGTTTTTTTGCCCATTTTCCCGGTTGACTTTTTCCCCGGGATTGGGTATGATAAACTATAAGAAACGGAACACTAAATGCGTGGAGGTGCTCGACGATGAAAAAAGGAAGCAAGCTGGCGCTGTTCCTTGGCGTTGTGGCCGCGGTGGCGGCTGTTGTGGCGGCCCTGTCCGCTTTGCTGCTCTATTTGGATAAGAAGAAGGACGATGAGGAGCTGGAGCACTATCTGGATTGCTCCATCCAATAAGGCGGCATAGAAAACGGAACAAAAAACGGCGGGAAGCTTTCCCGCCGTTTTTGCTGTTTTTACCGCTTTTTCGCGCCGATGAAGCTGACGCTCTGGTCTGGCGCCACGGTGATGCCCCGGGTGTCCGGGCTGGTGGCGTAGTAGGTCTTGTCCTGGAAGATGGGGTAAAAGACGTACTGCTCTTGCAGGAGCTGCTCCGCCGTTTGGTAGGAGGCCAGGTCAAAGGTGAGGGACTCCAGGGCCTGGTCGTACTCGGGGCTCTCCAGCAAGGCGGGCACGGCGGTGCTCTCAAAGGACTTGAGCACGTCGTAGGGGGAGGTGCCCCCGGCCCGCAGGGTGAACAGGGCGGCCTCGTAGTTGCCGGAGGCAATGCGGCTTTGGAAGGTGCTGGGGGAGACCCGCTCCAAGTTGAAGGCGTTGCCCAGGGCGCTGTTCCACGCCGCCAGGAAGGTGTTCACCACCGCCACGGACTCGGGGTCGTCTGCGCACAGCACGGTGATGCTGGGCATCTCCTCCAAGTCCAGCTGCCGCAGCAGGGAGGGGATGCCCTGGGCTGCCTCTGTGTCCTGAAGGGTGTAGGCCTGTGTCCCCGGGGCGTAGTAGGGCTCCCTGTCCCACAGCACGCAGGCCGGCATAATGCCCTGGGCCTCCACGGCGTCGCCCCGCTGGGCCAGAAGGTCCTGGCGGTTCAGCGTCTTGAAAAACAGGGAGCGCAGGGTGGCGTCCGAAAGCTTGTCCGAGGCGGGGTTTAGCAGCAGGCCTGTCACCGCGTCGTCCAGGGTGATGACGCCGCAGCCCGCCTCTTGGGCCTGCTGGGCCTGGGTTTCCGTCAAGGTGAGGATGTCCACCTCGCCGCTGGTCAGGGCGGTGACAGGGTCTGTCTCGTAGGCCTCGTCGTAGTCGATGAGGAAGGTGACGCTGGCCGCCTGCACCCGGCGCTCCCCCCGGTAGGTGTCCGAGCGGCTCACGGTGATGGAGCGCTTGCCGCTGTCCGTCTGCCAGGCGTAGGCGGAGCCAAAGGTGAAGGGGCCGTTGGTCAGCAGGTACTGGGAGGAAAGCCCGTAGTGCCCCTGGCAGGATTCAAAATAGGCCTGGCTGCAGGGCATGTAGTGAGCCCCGGCGGTGAGGGCGGGGAAGTCCGGGTTGCTTTTCTCCAGGCGGATGATTAAGGTGTGCTCGTCCTCGGCCACTACCCCCAAGGTGGAGGCGTCCCCCTCCCCGGCGGCAAAGCTCTTGGCCCCCCGGATGAGCAGCAGGTCCCCGGGGGTGCTGCCTGTGGCAGGGGAGAGGGCCCGGGTGATGCCGTAGACAAAGTCCTGGGCGGTCAGGGGGGTGCCGTCGCTCCACTGGGCGTTCCGCCGCAGATGGAAGGTGAACTCCGTGCTGTCGCTGTTGGCTTCCCAGCTGCGGGCCACCCCCGGGATGGCCTCGCCGTCCTCGTCGATGCGGCACAGGCCCTCAAACAAGGAGCTGATGACCAGCTCCGCCGCGCTGTTGGAGGCCGTCTGGGGGTCCAGGGAGGTGACGTTCTGCTCCAGCAGATAGGTAAAACTGGCGTCTGCCTTGTAGCTGCCGCAGCCGGCGCACAGGCAGAGCAGCAGCGCGCACAGCAGCACCGAAACAATCCGTTTTCCCATGGGACATCCCCTTTTCCGTTGCGTGATGAAATTTAGTATACACAGCAAAGCCTGCGCTATTGTTCCCAAGAAGAAAAAAGAACGGTGAATTTCCCTTCTATCCTTTTGACGCGTTCCCGGGCGGAAAGGGAAGGCCCCAGGGCTGGATTTTTCTCCTTCCATCCGCTATACTGTTTTCAGCACACCAAAGGAGGAAACACCATGAGCAGTTTGGGAAATAGCCTGTACAGTGCCCGGAAAAGCAAGGGCCTCACCCAGGAGGAGGTGGCGGAGAAGCTGGGGGTCAGCCTCCAGACCATCTCCAAGTGGGAGCTGGACGAAACGCTGCCGGACATCCGCCAGGCCAAAAGCTTGGCCCAGCTTTACCATACCACCTTGGACGACTTGCTCCAGTACGACGCCCAGGTGGAGGAAATCCAGCGTGTCATCCGGCACACCAGCGAGGAGACCCAGCAAAAGGTGGACTGGACCAAGCTGTGGGACGAGATGTACCCTGTTCTCACCACCTATCCCCAGCAGGTGGACATCCCCCGCTACACCGCGCCCCTGGCGGCGCTGCTCCAGGATTTGGAATCCACCTACCACTACACGCCCTTGGACGCCTTTTTGGTGCTCAAGGACATCCTGGGCAAGATGTGGACCGGCCAGGGGAAAGACGCCTGAAAGAAATCTTACGAATTTCCTACACTTTTTCCGGTTCTCTTGCGTTTTCTGTGGGATATGCTATTCTATAGATGGGAGAATCTGCGGAGAAAAAGGAGGAATTTCTATGAAAAAGAAAGTGGCGGCGGCCATGGCGTTGTCCTTTGTCACGGTGTTTTTGCTTGGGAGCGTGGTGCTGGCCCAGCTGCGGATACGGGATAGGCAAGAGGCGCTGGCGTTTCAAATCACCAATAACTTCTCTGCTGTCCACAACGCTATCAGTGAGAACGTGCCCCAGGAGCAAAAACCTCAACGCGTCTTAGAAACCTACACCCAGAGGACCATAGGCGCCCTGGAAGAAGAACTGGACCTGTACAGCCATTTCCATCGCCGCTCTCAAGGGAACCAGGTGTGGAATGATTTGTTGTATTATGTGGACCGTATGGCTACAAAAACACTGCCGGAGCAAAACGCTTCCGAGGAATGCCGTCAAAAGGCCGAGAAATGCTTGGCTATGCTGGAGCCCTATGTGCGGGCGCTGCTCTACACGGAGGATGGCGAGCAGTATCCCAGCACGGCGGAGGGGTTGCAGGAGGGCATGGAGGCGGCTTGCCAGAGGATGGACACCCCAGAGTATGAGCAGCTGTATTTTGACATGATTGCTATTATCCACGAATCTTGAAAGATATGTGAAAAAACCAGCCCGCGCTGGCCTGTTTCCAAGGCAGCGCGGGCTGGCTGTTTTTTTGTGGGGATAGAGCTTACAGGATGATGCTTTCGCCGGTCATCTCGGCGGGCTGCTCCAGGCCCAAAACCTTCAGCATGGTGGGGGCGATGTCCGCCAGGCGGCCGCCTTCCCGCAGCTGGCAGGGATGGTTGATGACGCAGAAGGGCACGGGGTTGGTGGTGTGGGCGGTAAAGGGGGTGCCGTCGTCGTCCACCATCTTGTCGGCGTTGCCGTGGTCGGCGGTGAGCAGCACACAGCCGCCCATCTCCTTCACAGCCTCCACCACGCGGCCCACGCAGGTGTCCACGGCCTCCACGGCCTTCACAGCGGCCTCGAACACGCCGGTGTGGCCCACCATGTCGCAGTTGGCAAAGTTCAGAATGATCACGTCATAGGCGCCGGACTCAATGCGCTCCACGCACTTGTCCGTCACCTCCGCCGCGCTCATCTCCGGCTGCTTGTCGTAGGTGGCCACCTTGGGGGAGGGCACCAGTACCCGGTCCTCACCGGGAAAGACAGTCTCGGACCCGCCGTTGAAGAAGAAGGTGACATGGGCGTATTTCTCCGTCTCAGCGATGCGCAGCTGGGTCAGGCCCTTGTTGGAGATGTACTCGCCAAAGGTGTTCACCAGGCTCTCGGGCTTGTAGGCCACCTCCACGTTGGGCATGGTGGCGTCGTACTGGGTCATGCACACATAGCAGAGAGGGAAGAAGCCCTTCTTCCGCTCAAAGCCGGTGAAATCGGGGTCCACCAGGGTGCGGGTGATTTCCCGGGCCCGGTCAGGACGGAAGTTGTAGAAGATGACGGAATCCCCTTCGCTGATGGGCTCGGCGCCCTTGACAACCGTGGGCACCACAAACTCGTCGGTGACTTCCTTGTCATAGGAGTTCTGCATGGCGCACAGGGGGCACTCGGCCTGCTCGCCCTCGCCGTAGACCATGGCGGCATAGGCCTTCTCCACACGCTCCCAGCGGTTGTCCCGGTCCATGGCGTAGTAGCGGCCCATGACGGTGGCAATCTTGCCCACGCCGATTTCCTCCAGCTTGTCCATCAATTCCTTGACGTAGTCCTTGCCGCTGGAGGGAGGCACGTCCCGGCCGTCCATAAAGCAGTGGACGAACACCTTCTCCACGCCCACGCGCTTGGCCATTTCCAGCAGAGCGTACAGGTGGGTGTTGTGGCTGTGCACGCCGCCGTCGGACAGCAGGCCCATCAAGTGGAGCGCCTTGCCGTTGTCCTTGGCGTTGTTCATGGCCTTCAGCAGGGCCTCGTTCTTATCCATGTCGCCGTCCTGGGCAGACTTGGTGATGCGGGTCAGCTCCTGGTAGACAATGCGGCCCGCGCCGATGTTGGTGTGGCCCACTTCGCTGTTGCCCATCTGGCCGTCAGGCAGGCCCACGTCCATGCCGGAGGCGCCAATCTGGGTGTGGGGGTTCTCAGCGAAGATTTTATCCAGGTTGGGTTTGTCGGCGGCGGCAATGGCGTTGCCCTCTACGGGAGCAATGCCAAAGCCATCCAGTATCATCAAAACTAAGGGTTTTTTCATGAATGATTTCTCCTTTCCCGGCCTTCCCTGAAGGGAAGACCGTCAAAGAACAAGTCTTTCTCAAGAAAGACTTGTCTCTCCCGACTTTCTTTCGAGAAAGTCGGCCAAAGAACTTTAATTCGCGCACGCCGCTCTGTGGCGGCGAAGCTCGGTGAGAACTGTTCACCAGCGGCCCGCGCTGGTAGCTAGCTTATGGGGAGGCTGAAAGAATCACCCCTCCTGGCTGGGCTTGCCGCCGTAATCCAGGACGATTTTCTTGCAGTCCCTGCAAAGCCAGCCGGGGAAGGAGCAGGAGCTGAACAGCTTGTTGTCCAGCAGGATTTCACCGTCTTTCGGCATCAGGGTCAGGGGATGGGGCTTTTTCACCCAGGCCGCCCGCTGGTTGGTCTGTACAAAGCCCGGTTCCATCTCTTTGCCGCAAACAGGGCAGTTCATGGAGTAACCTCCTAACAACATGTTTTCCAAAAAGTTAATGAAACGCAGAGAGAAAAACATGGTTCTGCGGCTTGCCGCAGAATGCAAGCCGGAGTTTGGCTTGCAAATGTTTTTCCGCGTAAACCCTGCAAAGGGTTTACTGCGCGGCTGCAACGATGGTGGCGAAGTCCTGGGGCTTCAGGGAGGCGCCGCCAATGAGGCCGCCGTCCACGTCGGGCTGGGCCAGCAGCTCGGCAGCGTTGCCGGCGTTCATGGAGCCGCCGTACTGGATGGTGATGCCGTCAGCAGCGGCCTGGCTGTACACAGAGGCGATGCACTCCCGGATGGTGTGGCACACCTCGTTGGCCTGCTGGGCCGTGGCGGTCTTGCCGGTGCCGATGGCCCACACGGGCTCGTAGGCGATG
>OLZO01000815.1_pt1 | contig 12482 bp, 10 predicted proteins | sample 1644431 | NCBI WGS metagenome assembly OLZO01 (sample SAMEA103958145, study PRJEB25191) | human gut metagenome | biome: human-associated habitat [ENVO:00009003]; feature: intestine environment [ENVO:2100002]; material: feces | place: Germany | collected 2013/2015
TTCATGGTAAGGAACTCCGTCCCAGTCAGAATGACATTGTTCTGAAATTTGGGATCTACAAACGGCTTTATATCCTCCTTTGTTCCCCAGCGGGCGGTGCCGTACTCCGCATCCCGCCGGAATTTCTTTGCCTGCTTGATTTTGGACTGTATCAGCAGATACACCCCAGCCGCACCGGCAAGGCCCACCAGCAGGTCAATACCTCCCAGCCCCGGCCAGTAGGTTTCAAAGGCTTTGGGGAAGGTATCGAGCATCCCCATGAGCTTTGTCCCGAAGTCTGCGCCGGGCGCGATACGGTAGGCCGTCCCGATTTTGGAGAAAAACCAGAACACAAAGAGGTACGGCAGGTTTGGGAGCACATATTTTCTGATCTTGTCACTCAACGTCCGTCCTTCACCGCCTCTCTGGTCCGCTGCTTTTCCTTTGCCTGCGTCCTGATCTGCTCCGTGAATTTCCGAAGCTGGCCGAGGATGGAAGCCTTGTCCTGCTCTTTGTTCAGCACCTTTGCGCTGTACTTCTGGAAGGCCGCCGTGATAGCGTCCGCCTGATTGGCTTTGAAAAACAGCAGGTAATGACCGGGGCTCACTTTATGGAAAGCGTAGTCCACATGGAACTCCTTCGCGATCCGGTCAAAATCCTTTGGAGCTCCCACATAGGGCATGGCACTTTTGCCGCCATAGTGGTTCATCAGCTTTTTCACGCTCTGGCGTCCCTGCGGGGTCAGCGCCTTCCGGTGGTGCTTTTGCAGTGCCCGCGCTACCTTCCCAAGAGCGGCAGCCAGCACTTTTCCCGTGAGCTTCGTTGTCCTGATCGAAAGGGCAACCGTTTTTTGGTTTACTTCTTCCTGCATAAAACCTCCTTTCCGTCGGGGTTCCCGCTATCCGGGAGGCCCCCGTACAATCTCGGGGAACAGAAAACCTCGGGCCAATGTGGCCCGAGGCTTACCGCTCGGCATCTCTGCCGGACGGAGCTTTCTTTTCCGGCTCCGTCTGGACTTTTTCGCCCTGTTCCCGCATGGTCTGCAAGATAGAGGGCTTCTTTTGAAGCTGGGAGGGCTTTTCGCCGGACAGCGGCTTGATACATTCCAGACGGTCAGCCGCCCGGATGGCGTTGTCCGTGAGCTGCCTCTGCCATGCGCCCACGCTGGGAGCCCAACGAAAGCCGCTGCTTTTCAGCTCGGCCCGGGTGTCCGCGTCAGGCTTTCCGTCAAAGAACACCTGCAAGCGGTTGTCCTCCCGGTTCATTTCCACACGGCCCCCATCGAACTCCCAGCCGGAAAACTCCCGCTGCGCCTGTTTGGAAAGCTGTTCGATACGGGCTTTTACCCGGCGGATCTCCGCGTTGTTGTTGGTAAGCTGGTAGCTTTCAAAGGGCCTCGGGTCGCTTCGCCAACTTGACGCCATGCTTGCTTTCAGCTTTTCAATCTGGTCCGGCGACAGCAGCGCACAGCCGTCCAGCTTGCCATGCTTGCGGTAATAGGCGTTGACCTCCTTCATAATGAGCTGGGAGCGTTCCAGCCCGCCCAGCTTCTTCTGGAGCTTTTCAATCGCTGCCGGGTCATCGGCGCTGATCCCGCCCATGCCGGTGCTGCGTATCTTATCCAGCAGCCCTTGAATATGCCGCCATTCCTCCATGTTGCTGTCGCGGGCTCGGTTCTGTTTTTCCTTCTGTCTGATGGGGAAGTTGGCAGGCCCGGCTATCATGACGGACGGAACCCGTGCGTCAATCGTAAACTGCTGGTTCATGTTATCCGCCAGCTTGCGGGCATAGAGGTCTGCAAGGTAGTCGATCTTCTCATGGTACATGGGGGCCACCCGGGATTTCTGCTGTTCCGCTATGGCGGCGGCCTTGTCCACCATTGCCCGGTATTCCGCCGTTGCGCTCCCTTCCTTGTAGTCGGAAAAGCTGTTCATTTCCTTTGCCCGGCGGGCGGCTCCTTCATTGATAGGGTAATAGTTGATGGTATGCACCTCCTTTATGCTTCGGGCCATGCTGGCCCGAAGTCTTACCGTTCTTCATGGGAAGGCCCCGCCTTGTCCTTTTGCGGAGCAGGCGGGGCCTCTTGAAACCGTTTGAGTGCGCCAAGAATGGAGTGGACAGGCTCGGCCTTTTCAGGATAGGCAAATATCCGGTGTTCCGGCGGGATGTCCTGCGGCCCGTGATAATACTCCTTGAAGCCCTCCGGGACTGCCGACACGTACCCACCGGGAGCGAATACGCCGCCCTCGTTGATACGCACATCCCGCCCGTATGCCTCATAATCGAAGTAGTTCTGAATGTGCTCCGGTATGTCGATAGTCCCAAGCTCGTCGGCGTAAAGACGGCCCAGCCCTTCATCATCGGAAATATCCGGGTAAAAGCGGTAAAGGTCAAGGTTCTGCGTCAGGTTTATCAAATCCTTCACGCTCCTTGTGTGGTTTCCCAAGACAAGAGCGGCTTCAAAGGTTTCCAGTCCGCCCTTATCCCGTACTTCCAGCAGGGCGTGGCCCAGCTCGTTCAGCTCGTCGATGTTCTCACATTCGTAGAGATGATCGTAGAGCCCCAGCACATCGCTGTCAAAGCTGGTAAAGAACACTTCGCTGTACCGTTTCCCGTCTATCCCGATTTTGGCAAGGGCGGCCTGCAACTCCTGTGTCGTCATGGGGAAATGTACCGTTGTCCCTACCTCGATCCCCATCAAGGGGTACAGGGCGGTGTTGGTTATATAGGCTTCAAACATGGGCTCATTCCTCCTTTCCGGCCCGGTCAGCCAGCACCTCATAAATCCCGGCCATAATGTAATCGGCGCAAGGGAGGGCAATCGCATTTCCCAGCGCCTTGTAGCGTTGCAGAGGCCGGATCTCCACGCCGTCCGCCCCGTACTTTGTCCAGCCCTCCGGCAGCCCCATCAGCCGTTCGCTTTCCGTTTCCGTCAGAAAACGGATACAGCCGCCCTCCGGGTCGCCCTCATACCAGAAGGCAAAGGGCGTTACATCACTGGCTAAAAGAGTGGGAAAAGGGTCAGTTGGTAATCCGAAGCTGTTTCGGAAGGCCGTTTCTTCCTGCCTTTTTGCCGCTCCCCGCATACGGAAGCACTGAAAGGGGTGGATGACTGGTATCTGCCGCCCTGTTTCAAAAGAAGCTGTTCGATCTCCTTCGGCGGCGGCCCGCCCGCCCTCTCCGCAAGGCGGAGGAAGTGGGAGCATTGGACGGGGCTTAAATAGTATGTCTGCGGCACGTCTGCCTCCAAAATCCGCCACGACGAAAATCCGCTGCCTTCGTGCCAGCCTTCGGGAGCCTGCCCAATACTGGGCGTCCATGAGCCGCCAGCACACATCAGGCGTTCCCCCTCGCACCATTCCGGCGTTTCCCCATCTTCCCGAAGGAGGCATTGGAACTTCGGTGTCCGAGAAGGCGGATAAGACGGCTCTAAAGTCCATCCGGTCATTTGTAGAAAACGCTCCCATGACGTTTTCCCAAACAGCGATAGCTGGATATAGGTTATCAGTAGCATCCCTCATTTCCTGTATGATACGAAACGCCTGATAAAACAGGCTGGATTTTGCCCCGGCAAGGCCGGAGCGGTTGCCGATCAGAGAAAGGTTTTGACAGGGAGAGCCGAAGGTTATCACATGGACCGGCGGGATTTTCCCGCCGTCCACCTTCGTAATATCCCCCAAATGCACCATGTCGGGAAAGTGCCTTTTGGTTATGGAGATGGGCGCTTTTTCAATCTCACTGGCCCATACCGGACGGATACCGCACCGGGAAGCAGCCAGAGGGAACACGCCAATCCCGTCGAAAAGGCTCCCCAGCTTAATGTCCGGCATAGCCCGGGGTGCCGTGTCCCTTCACGGCAAGCACCCCTTCCAGCGTTGTCGCCGCAATGCCCAGCCGTCCGGCAACCGCAATATCGTTTTTTACATCCTCGTCCACAACGCTGCCACAGACAATCAGGGTATGGGAGCGCCGCAGCATATCCCGGCGCATATCAATCCCGGCCTTGTGTTCCTCGGGAACGCTGTCATTCAAAAACAGCGGCAGGTACAAGAGCGGGCAGATCGGGGAAAAGCCCGCCTCATAAGCAAGGCGGCAGTAGTGGGCCGCCAGCTCCATATCAACATCCGGCTCGCCGCTCCATGCGGCAGTCAGGTATGCTAAAGGTCGTTTCATTGGTTGAGCCTCCATTTCTGTTTTGGTTTAGGGAAAAGCAAGGTATCGCCCAACCCCTCCGCCCCTTCCCCCGGGAAGGGGAACGGCTCTGGAGAATTTATATCCCCGTCGCTTGACCGGGAAAAAGCATAACCGGGAGAAATCCGTCAAGGGTGCCTCTGGCACCGCCTGCGGCGGCGCTGCCCTTGACTGATTTTCCCGGCTATGCTACGGAATAACTGGCGACGGGGAATAATTTATATCTCCAGAGCTTCGGGGCGCGGGGCAGAGCCCCGCAATCCTCGGGCCATGCTGACCCGAAGTTTTAGCTTACTTTTCCTGTTCGGTTTTCTTCTCCGGCTTTTCGTGTTCCTTCTGCTGACCCTTCCAGTCGTCCAGCAGCTTGATGATCTGGTCCTTCATTTCCCTCGGCGTAGTTTCCTTGCCGAAATACTTGCTCAGTTCCGCACCTGTCAAAATCACTTTGTCTACCTCCTTTTTGTCCTCCATCATAATGCCGTCGATCACATCCCCGTTGAGCAGTTTCTTTTCGTCCAACTCACGCATACGCTTTGCCTGCGCCTGTGAAGGCGAGGACTGCTGGCTGTCGATGGCGACGGCGATATAGTTCTGGTTCTTCTTGCCGATGTAGGAAAGCTCCACCGCCGTAGTAAAGCCCAGCTTTTTTTCATCCATCAGCTTCATCAGGTCGGGAACCAGCTCATTGAGACGGATATACCGCTGCACCTGCTTGTAGTTCATGCCGTTGCGATCCCCGACGATTTGTGTGGAGCGTTTTCCGGCATCCCGGTCATCCTCGCCGGGACGGGCTCCTTGGTGCTTGATGGCCTCCACCTGCTGTTTTAGCGCAGCTGCCTTTTCCGTGGGCAAAATTCTCTCCCGGTGCCGCAGGTTGTCATCCGTCATGGCGAGGATTGCCTCGTCATCGGTCATGTTGCGGACGATACAGGGCATATTGACAAACCCGGCCAGTTCGCTGGCCCGCTGGCGGCGGTGTCCAGCGATGATCTCATATCCGCCGCCCTCACGGGGCCGCACCAGCGCAGGCTGATTAACCCCGGCAGCCTTGACCGACTCCACCAGTCCCTGCATTTCAGCATCGTCCCGGACACCAAAGGGGTGATTTTTGAATGGGTGCAGCTCCGAAAGATTGAGATACACGATCTCCTCTTTCACGCCACGGGCAGCGTCCCGAGGGGCGGACGGCTGCTCGGTTGCAGCCGGGGCCTCTGCTTTGACGGGAGCGCCTTTCCCCGCAGATGGTCTGCTTTGGGACATTTTGTCCCGAGGTTGCGGCTTGGCCTTGTCGGGGGCCGCCTTGTCAGCCTTGGGTGGGCGGCCCCTGCGGGGCTTGGCCGCATCCTTCGCTTTATCCGCCTGCTTGCCCTTATTCGGGGCCGCAGCCTTTTCCGGGGGCTTGCCCTTTGCCTCCCCATCCCGGGCAGCGGTAAAATCCACCACTTTCCCAGCAGGGGCGGGATCTCCCATGCCGGGGATCGTGGTCTGCTTCTCGTCCTTGTCCGGCTGCGGCACACCCTCCTTAGACGGAGCAGGAGCGCCCTTGTCTTTGGAAACCTCCTTATCAGCCAGAGCCGGCTGCTCCGCCGCAGGGGGCGTTACCACCTTGGGCACATCCTCTACCACAGGAGCCTCCGCCTTGGCTGGGGCGGGCTGATCTTGCACCGAGGAATCGGCTTTGACAGACTCCACCTTTCCCGGCCTGGGGGGCTCGTCTACCTTCCCAGCGTCGGGAATATTCTTTTTATCGTCAGCCACCTAAAAACCTCCTTCGTTGTGAAATAGAAAAAGCCAGCCCGATGGCTGGCCTATGGGAAGCACTCCTCCTTTCTGGGTGGAATATATGAAAAGCCGCCCGTAGTCCCGTTGGGCAGTAGTTCAACCTGTTTGTATGAATGAAGGAATGTGACCATAATTATATTAAGCAATGTAGAAAGCACAGGCGAAAACATTGTAGAAAATGTGCTTGGAAGGTGGTATACTTGTCTAGGGTGATTATAAATATGCAGAATCCAAATACATTAGTATCTCTTGCATATATCAAAACCAATAGCAATCCGCTATCGGTATTTTGTAATTATGTTTTGTACCTGCTTCTAACAGCACCTGACCAGTCATTGCGCTCAGATGAACTGAAATAAAAACTTGCAGACCGGTTTGGACTTAATATGCCACAGCAAATGATAAATAATTGCATCCGTATTTTGAAAAGGGGCGGAGATGTTATCCAGCTGCCCGCTGGTGCTGGGTATTCAATTGGAACCACTAATTTTAACGCTGATACTTTCGAAAAGAACTTGTTGCGGCTTCAAGAGCAGGAGATTGCGGTACTGCAGTCTATTGTGGCGTTTGTATATGACACTTATAAAATCAATTGGTCAGTTGATGATGCCAAAAACTATCTTTCTGCGTTTCTTGACGAAGAGGGAAATGGGGCACGCTTGTTCCTTTACGAATCTGCACAAACAGACAGTAAAAAAGTTTCCCCTTCTTGGTATATTGCGCGATATGTAAGCAACATGCAGCAAAAAGAAGACGGAATAGAAAAAAAGTATCTTGAAGATATTGTCAATGGAATGATGATATATCAAGGCATATATCAAACAAATGATTACCAGCAGAACAAAGGCCAAAAATTTAAAGGAACCGTCTTTTACCTTGATACCAAATTGATACTTCGTGCTTTGGGTTATTCCTGGGATGCTCAAGTGCAAGCCACGCGAGAACTCATTACCCTCATAACAAAAAAGTATGAGGGTAAAGTTGGCGTTTTCCAGCAAACCGTTAGTGAAGTGGAAAACGCATTAAGTAGAGCTGGTTACAACTATACACATGACAAACCAATTATGGATCTTGAACTTAAAATGTACGCCGAGCTAAATCCTACAGGTGCGTCATTACTTTCAGAAGCATCCACTTCGGTATTGGCCCAATTAAAGAAAGAATTTGATATTGACCCTCCAGCATCTTTCGATTGGAATACCAGCGAATGTAGAGCACATTCAATTGATGTGCAGGGAATAATTAACTATATCAAGTCAGAGCATGAATGGAGATCAGGTGCTATTAGCAATGATGTTGAAATCATAAACCAGATCAATATCCTTCGGAAAAGTGATTATTCCATTCGGTATGGTGGAAAATCAAAACTTCCAGTATTTCTAACAACTAATACAGATCTTGTGTTTACGCTTAGAAAATATATTTCAGAAACACTTGAGTCTGGTGCAACTACAAAATGGAATATCCATGCGCTCCCTATTATATCGGATAACATGGTCTTGTTCCGCTTGTGGGTTCCATACGCAAATGAGTATACAAACTTACCTTCACTTACCCTTTCAAGGTATGCATATGCAGCGCAAAACCCGAATACGCAATTCTTTGAAAAGTTAAGAGCGACAGCCACGGCATACAAAGACGAGAAGGGAGTCGACTTAATCAATCTCTCAGAAGTGCGTCGGCAACAGTTAGAGGATATTCTTGTGACCAAAACTCAAGGGGACTCTGATGAATTGACCGAAGAGATGGTTGCGCTAAGTGTTGAGGAACTGATTAAAATGCAAAATATTTCTTTGCATTCAAGAATCGGAAACCTTGAAGGGAAAATAGGTGCGCAAAATACAGAGATTGAAAAAAGAGATACCCAAATAATAAAACTGGCGGCAAAGCCGTATGTTAACAAGCTTGGAGTCTGGAGACCAATAATTTATTTTGCAAAGCTTTGGTGGATTGTTACTGTTGTTGCATTTGCGATCATAACCAGTTTGTCAGAACTATACGCGAATGAGAGCTTTACTTTTAAGTGGGCAATTATTTTCTTCCCGGTAGTCATACAAATTTTATTAGAAATAATTGATAAATTTTTTGAAGAAAAGAATTTCAGCGAATTTGCAATGAAATTAGCAGTCAGAGCTGCCTGGAAACACTATTCCTGCAAAATAATATCGGATCTTTCTGAAGATGAATTGATTTACAAAGATCAAATTCTTGATTACTGTCTTTTGAATACTCCCATTCTTCTTAAATACAGGCAGTATTGCAATCACACATCTTCCGACATCAGCTATGATACAGCAGAACGCTAAAGATAGTTTGACTTTCCATTGTGTGCTAATGTTGGGACTATTAAGTATTGACCAACTGCTCCAAGTATCTGTTGCCGCATAATAACTGATAAATGTGAAAACCCGGTTGAAGCGGGTATGTTTCTTTTCGGTTCCTTATTCTGCGGTTATGGGAAAGAAGCCTTGCTTGCTGCTTGCAAACCATTGATATTACTGGGTTTTCACAGATCCTTTAATGACACTCCGACCATCTAAGAAACCGCAGTATTAAGCCGTTCGGCTTGATACTGCGGTTTTTTTGTTTTCTCCTGTCCGGAATCTTCCCAGGGCCGTTTTACGCCCTTCCATCTGGATGCCAGATAGCAGCGCTTCGGTGTGTCCGGGGCGCTTTTTCCTTTTGTAGCGTGGAAGAGCTGCCCAGATTTTCGCAAATAAAAATTGACTAACCGGTCTAAAAGTGGCACCCTATCCTTAGATTTAGACCGTTTGTTCAATTTTTATAGGAGGAATGCGGCCCATGAGACAGGAGGAGAAAACAGAGCTCACCCGGGAGCGGATTTTGCAGGCGGCCATGCAGGAGTTTGGCACAAACGGCTATGCTGCCACCAAGGTCAATACCATTTGCGGCAAGTACGGCATCCCCAAGGGCCTGCTGTAGGCGGCTGGAAGCAGTCCTAATAACGCCATAAAAACCGCGGCACGCCAAAACGTGTGCTGCGGTTTTCCGCTTTTCGGGCAACTGCGTTTCCGTTGCGGGGCACGGCAGAAAATTATTTGCCCAGGGAGGAAGCGGCCGCCGCCTGCTTTCCAGGCTGCCGTGCCCTCCATTTTCCTTCCCCCCAGCAAAGGCACCCATACAGCCCGCCGAACAGCGCCGCCGAAACCCCCGTGGCCGCCGCGGCCTCCCACAGGGGCTGGGAGAAGGCGATCCCCTGGAGCGCCGCCTTGCCCGCCGTCACCGCCAAAGCGGCGCACCCCAAGGGCAGCGCCACGTGCCACAGCAAAGAAAGGCGCACCTGGGCCACTTTCAGCAGCCGGTGGAGGCTCAGCGCCGCGTTGAAGATGGTGCTGAAAAACAAGATGCACACGTAGCTTTCCATGCCGAAAAACCGCAGCAAGCACAGCACCAGCACCACCCGCAGGAAGGAGTCCGCGAAGTTGTACTTCATGGAGTTGAACTGCTCATCCAGGCCTTTCAGCAGGCTGTCCACCACCACGTCCAGGTACACCAGGGGCGCCAGGGGGGCCAGCACCCGTAGGTAGGCGCCGGCGTCCCCGCTGTGGTAAAAGGCCATGCCCCAGCTGTCCCCAAAGAGCAGGAATACCCCAGAGAAGAACATCCCAAAGGCCAGGGCCAGCCGCACCGCCTTCCCGGTGATGTGGGCCACCGCCCGCCGGTGGTTCTGCTCCCGCTCCTTGGCGATTTTGGGAATCAGCAAAGAGGCGAAGGAGGACAGCAGGGAGGAGGGGAAGTACAGCATGGGCATGGCCATCCCTTGGAGCAGCCCGTACTGGGACAGAGCGGCGCTGTACCCCAGCCCGTACCGCTGCAGCTCCCGGGGGATGAGCAGGTTCTCCCCGGTGTTCAAAGCGCTGCGGGCAGCGGAGCTCAAGGTGCAGGGCAGCGCGATGTGGCACAGCCCCTGGAGCACCCCCTGAGCCTTTTCCCGGCGCCGGGGCGTGTTCCGCTTCAGGCTGCGGCGGTAGGCTGCCCAGCTGCACAAAAAGGACACCGCCTCCCCCAGGGTGGAGGACAGCATGGCGGCAAAGCAGGCGGCCTCCAGGTTTTGGGGAGCCAGGCGCCAAAACAGCAGCACCGTGGCCCCAATGGTCAGCGCCTGCTCCATCACGTCGGAGAAGGCCGTGGACAAGGATTCATCCACCGCCAGGAAGTACCCCTTCATGCAGGTGCACAGGGACATAAAGGGCAGCCCCACCCCTAAAATCCGCAGGCAGGACGCGGCGGCAGTGTCCCCTAAAAACAGGCGGGCGGCAGGCCTGGCCAGGCAGAACAGTGCCAGGGCAATCCCCAGGCTGATGGAAAGGCAGAACCCAAAGCACCGGGCCACGGTGGAGCGTATCACCTGCCGCTTCCCGGTGGCTATGGCCGCGGTGACCATCCGCGTCACCGCCAGGCTGATGCCCGAGGTGGAAAGTGTCACCGTCAGCATAAAGATGGAGAAAATCAGCTGGTACAGCCCCATGCCCGCCGCCCCCATCTCTTGGGAGAGGAAGGAGCGGTAGCCCATGTTCGTCACGCGCAGCAGCAGGGAAACCGCCGTCAGCACGGCACCTTGGATGAGAAACTTCCGCCTGGTCATAGCGCCTCCGGTTGCAATGGAGTGGAAAATCGAGTATACTAGTCTCAGATTTTGAGAATTGAGGGAACGCCATGAACGAAAACTGGACCGAACTAAAAATCAAAGTGCCTGCCCCCCAGGCGGATATCGCCGGGGCCATCGCCAACATGGTGGTGCCCTATGGCATCTATATGGAGGACTACTCCCATTTAGAAGAGGAGGCTCTGGAGATCGCCCACATCGACCTCATCGACGAGGAGCTTCTCCAGAAGGACCGGGAGCACGCCATCATCCACATCTACATCAGCCCCGAGGCCAACCCCGCCGAGGCTGTCTCCTTCCTGGAGGAGCGCTTCCAGGCGGAAAATATCCCCTATGAAATCGACCGGGACTCCTGCGTGGAGGAGGACTGGATCAACAACTGGAAAAAGTACTTCCATCCCATCCCGGTGGGAGAGAAGCTTTTAATCCGCCCCCTGTGGGAGGACGACTACGACGCCCAGGGCCGCACGGTGCTCCATCTGGAGCCCGGCCTGGCCTTTGGCACCGGCACCCACGAGACCACCCGCCTGTGCCTGGAGCTCTTGGAGAAGTACGTCACCCCCGGCATCGACTTTTTAGACATGGGCTGCGGCAGCGGTATTTTGTCCGTGGCGGCTTTGCTGCTGGGCGCCAAGTCCGCCGTGGGCGTGGATATCGACCCCTTAGCCGTGAAAACCGCCGTGGAGAACGCCGAGACCAACGGCGTGGCGGAACGCTTCACCGGCATCTGCGGCAACCTGGCGGAGAAAGTCACCGGCAAGTTCCAGGTGGTGGCCGCCAACATCGTGGCGGATATCGTCATCCTCTTAAGCAAAGACGCCCCCCGCTTCCTCACCCCGGACAGCACCTATATCGTCAGCGGTATCATCGACACCCGGGAGCAGGACGTTCTCGCCGCTATCCAGGACACCTTCCAGGTCATCGAGCGCCGGGAGGAAAAGGGCTGGGTAGCTATGGCGTTGAAGCTGAAATAAACGGGCCCCCTTCCTCCCCTGGAGGAGAAGGGCTGGGTGGCCATGGCCCTAAAGCTGAAAGTAAAATGGGCAAAAGAAAAGAGAGAGGGGAGGCCTCTCTCTTTTTGTTTTGCCGGTTTATCCTATGACAGGTGCGCCGCCAAAGCTGTGCCAGTTCATAAGAGCGTCTTGACGCAGCAGCTCTTCGCCAGAAGCGTTGTCTTTCACCACCACGGTGACGGTTTCATTGATAGCGGGCAAATAGGTGTTCTCGCCGTCCAAGTACAACCGGTAGGCATAGTAAGGATAGCCACCTTGCCCTTCCACAGGAGCAGGCTGCCAGTTCCCGCCCCACCAGGGGGAGTTCTCATCCCAGAACCAGTTGGTTTGCCCTTCGTTGGTGCCGTACTCCGAAACGGTGGAACCGATCAGTTCTCCGCCAGCAGTGTACACCTCTACCAGGATTTCCCGGTATGCTTCATCCGTCATCAAATTAACGTTCCAGCTTCCGCCTTTTGAAAAATGAACAGCAGTCACAGCAAAATGATTGGTAAAGTCGCTGTCACTCTCTACACGGGGCAGAGTATCGGAGTCCAAATACTTGTAATGGAAGGGGCTTTCCAAATCCAGGGCCCCGCCGTCATCATAGGTAGAGCTGGGGGCGACCGTACCGCTTGTAAGGTCAATAAGGAATTCCGCCTTTACCTTGTCTCGGGTGTCCGCGCCCTTCTCATCGTCATAGTAACGGAGCACTAGCTGTTCTGTCCCAGCGGGGGCGCCGTCAAAGGTGAGCACCGTAGTGGTGGCATCCGCGGGCCGAGGCTCCGTGGGGGTGGAATAACGCAGCTCCGTGCCGTCCATGGTGTAGAGAATGGCCTGGAAGTTGGTGGCGTACCAGTCGGGTATATTGGTGGTAATCAGTGTCTCGGTGGCAGAGGCATCTACGTTCA
>OLZO01000829.1_pt1 | contig 12189 bp, 10 predicted proteins | sample 1644431 | NCBI WGS metagenome assembly OLZO01 (sample SAMEA103958145, study PRJEB25191) | human gut metagenome | biome: human-associated habitat [ENVO:00009003]; feature: intestine environment [ENVO:2100002]; material: feces | place: Germany | collected 2013/2015
TATGGGTGCACCAGTCGTTTTCGGAGGTCGTCCCGCTGCGGTGGCGATTATATTCGGATATGGTTTGGTCGTATTGTTCGAGCTCGGGAGCCATGTCGTCGGTACGGTAATGATTGTGGTGTATGACTAATGATAGCGGTTGTTTGGGCTTTACGTCGGGTGATTCTCTGGGTATGCCCAATGTGAGTGCACAAACGACAAACGTACCTTCGGGTAATTTTAGAATTTCGGCTATTTTCTCCGGATTGGCTGTACGAGCATAACCTACGCAGCAGCTACCGAGTCCGGCGGCTTGGGCTGCTACTACCGCATTCTGCATGGCTAGGGCAGCATCGATGATTCCTACCATAACGCCGTCGAGCGTATTCTCGAAATGAGGATTGTCGATTCTCTTTTTTTGTGCCAAGATGTCAATTTTATGATAGTCGGCGCAGAATACCAGTAAAGTGGCGCAAGTTTTAATTTGTTTTTGGTTTGTAATGGCGTAGAGCTCTTCTTTAATGGATTGATCGTCGATAGCTATTACTGAGAATTGTTGCCCGTTGTAACTTGTCGGGGTATTCGCGATGGCTCGATAGATGAAATCGAGTGTCTCGGACGGTATCTTATCGTATTCGTAGCGACGGACCGATGTGCGGTTCAGTAAAGTTTCTTCGATTGTTTTCATAATGAATGATATTTTGAGTTAAACGATTAAGTGTATAGAAAGGTTTTCAAGTCATTTGTTCCAGTTCTTTAAGTCCTGTCTGGAAGTAATCTTGTTTCCAGTCCTGAGGACGGATTATTTCTCCGTTCCAGACAACGATGTCGATGTCTAATGGAATTTTACCGGAAAGTTTCGATTCGGGGGTACGGCCGTGTGCCTTCTCCATCGTTTTTAAGACATTATGTAGTTCTTGATGGTCAGTATCGGTGAATATTTTAACTACGGCATTGAGGTAGTTGGGGCTTTTTATGCTTCCGCAAGCTACCGTTTCATAAATAGAAGAAGATGCGGCAACGAGTCCCATTTCCTGTAATTCGGCAAATGCGTTATTCATTTGTCGCAGTTTGTCGGGCGTGTTTGAGGCTAGGCTGATCAAAACTGTATTCATGACACATCTTTTAGAGAGAGTTGTATACGTTTCCGTTCTCGGTCGATACCGATGACACGGACTTTAAGTGGTTGGTGCATAGAGACGATCTCGGTCGGATTGGAGATATATCGGTCGGCCATTTGCGAGATATGTACCAATCCGTTTTCTTTGATACCGATGTCGACGAAACAGCCGAATTGGGTAATGTTGGTGACTATACCGTTGAGAATCATTCCTTCTTGTAAGTCGTCTATCGTTTTGACTTTGGCGTCGAATTCCATCATTTCGATATAACGGCGAGGGTCCCGGCCGGGCTTGTCGAGTTCGGCGATGATGTCGGATAGAGTGGGCATACCCACATCGCCGGATATGTAGTTTTTGAGGTCGAGCTGTTTTTTCAGCTCTTTGTTTTCTATCAGATCGCTTACGGTGCAGTTCAGATCGTCCGCCATTTTTTCTACGATGGGATATCGTTCCGGGTGGACGGCAGAATTGTCGAGTGGATTTTGTGCATGGGGAATACGAAGGAACCCGGCGGCTTGTTCGAACGCTTTGGCTCCCATGCGGGGTACTTTGAGCAAGTCGGTTCTTCGGGCGAAGTCTCCGTTCTCTTTGCGATAATCGACTATGTTTTGAGCGAGTTGAGGGCCTAATCCCGATATATAAGTGAGTAGGTGCTTGCTGGCGGTGTTTACGTTTACTCCCACGGAGTTTACACAAAACTCAATCGTTCGGTCGAGCGATTTTTTCAGTTTGGTTTGGTCGACATCGTGTTGATATTGTCCTACCCCGATAGATTTCGGGTCGATTTTGACTAACTCGGCTAACGGATCTATGAGTCTGCGACCGATAGATACAGCACCACGTACCGTCACATCGTGTTCGGGAAATTCTTCCCGAGCTACTTTTGAGGCGGAATAGATAGATGCGCCGCTTTCGCTGACGACGAAGACCTGTATCTTGCGGTCGTAACGGAGGTTTGTGACGAATTGTTCCGTTTCCCGTCCGGCAGTTCCGTTTCCGATGGCGATAGCTTCGATTTTGTAGCTTTCTACCAGCTGTGTGAGTTTGCGTGCAGCTCCTACCGAATCTTGACGAGGCGGGTGAGGGTATATGGTTTCGTTGTGTAATAGATTTCCCTGAGCGTCGAGACAAACTACTTTACAGCCGGTTCGGAATCCCGGGTCTATGGCTAATACTCGTTTTTGTCCTAATGGTGGTGCTAAAAGTAATTGTCGCACGTTTTCCGCAAAAATTCGGATAGCTTCGTTGTCTGCCTTTTCTTTTGAGGCGGCGGCGAATTCACTTTCTATGGAAGGGCGCAGAAGTCTTTTATAACTATCTTTTATCGCTTTATCGACAAGGTTCGACGTTTCTCCTGAGCCTTTGATAAATATTTGTTGTAACCGTTCTATCGCTGTATCGTCGTCGGGGGTAATAGAAACTCTGAGAATACCTTCATTTTCTCCTCGTCTCACCGCTAAGATTTTATGGGAAGCACAACGTCGTAACGGTTCGCTCCATTCGAAGTAATCGCGGTATTTATCGCCTTCGGTTTCTTTCCCTTTAATGACTTTCGCATGGACGACAGCGCTGTGCTCGAAACAACGCCGAATGGTATTTCTGGCTCGTTCGCTCTCGGAGACCCATTCGGCGATGATGTCGCAAGCTCCTTCGACCGCTGTTTGTTCGTCGGGGATTTCGGGAGTAACGAATCGGGCGGCACTCGTTTTTATGTTTTCGCTTTTTTGCGCCATGATGATTTTGGCGAGGGGCTCTAATCCGTGTTCCCGGGCTATCTCTGCACGGGTTCTTCTGCGGGGTTTATAGGGTAGGTATATATCTTCGAGCTCGGTAATGTCCCAACAAGAATCTATGCGTTGTTTCAACTCTTCCGACAACTTTCCTTGTTCCTCGATTGTCGAAATGATAAATTTTTTTCGTTTTTCGGTCTCGCATAGTTTATCGTATGCTTCCTTGATATTACCTATTTGTACCTCGTCGAGGGAACCGGTAGCCTCTTTGCGGTAACGGCTGATGAAAGGAATAGTGGCTCCGTTGTCGAGCAGTTCGATTGTTTTTTCGATTTGTTTCTCGGCAAAACCCAGTGATTGTGACAGGAGCTTGTATATCGATGTATTCATGATTCTTTCTTTAATGTTATAATCGTGATTTCGGGGCGGGCGCCGATTCGCATGGGAAGGAATACACAACCGATACCTTCATTGACGTATAACATTTGGTGTTTATCGGGGGCGGTATATAGACCGCTCCATTCGGGATACAAGGGTTCGGCAAAAGAATATTCAAATCCTTTCCAGCCTAATTTCAGCTGCATGGCGTGGGTGTGTCCCGATAAAGTGAGGTCGATGTTCGAGTGTGGAATAACTTCGTGTTTCCAATGCAGCGGGTTGTGAGAGAGCAGTATTTTGAAGACCGAATCGTTCAACGAGGAATATGCCAGATCCAATTTCCCGTATTGCGGGAAGGGTGGAAGCCCCCAATTTTCAACACCGATAAGGGCGATACTGTCGTTTCCCCGGCGAAGAAATACCGAACGATTGTTCAACATCGTCCAACCCATTTTTTCCTCGTCGACGATGAGCGAACGGAGTGTTTGTTCTTTTTCTTCGGGGTTTCCCCAATGGAAATAGTCGCCGTAATCGTGATTCCCCAAGATAGAATATACTCCATCGGGCGCGGAGAGACGGGAAAGTTCGTTCATGTAAGGAGGCAGTTCGTTTCCTCGGCGGTTGACGAGGTCTCCCGTAAAAACGATAAGGTCGGGGTGTAGTTGATTAATGCGGTTTATCCATCGGGGCAAGTAATTGGCTGCGGAGCCCAAAGTTTCAAGGTGGAGGTCGGAGAATTGGACGATGCGATATCCGTCGAAGTCTTCCGGCAAATTGGGAAAAGAGATTGTCCTGTAATTATATATGGGGTGTTGTCGGGCATAGAATGCGCCGTAGAGCATGGACCCGATGACATACAGGGCTAATGCCGTACCGATCATGTGACCCCATTTCCCTTTCTTCCTTTTCCATAAACGGGGGACGTAATCGAATAAAGAAAATATGGAGTAAAACCATTTGGGCATGTAGACCAAGAAGAAAATATAGAATATCCACATGGAGATATTTATATCGAGCTTCCCCGGAAAAGCGAATAGCCCCGTCACCCCTATACACACGAGAAGGAGAGTGACTAAGGAAAGGCCCCACCAAAGAATTTTTATCCATTTAGATTTATGACGGAAGTTGCGTCGAAAGATATAGAAATCGGCCGATAGAGCCAACAGTGGAAGTAAAATGAGAAGAAGGGGTAACCGCATATAATTTTATCGAATGTTGAGAAGGAAACGATGAGTGTTGCGTTGAAAACACTCATCGTTTCCTTATTGTGTTGTCATTTAGGCTTCTTGCCCTAATGCTATCAATTGATTTTTCAACGGATTGGCGTACATGGAGAGAATGCGCTCTTTTAGGAAGTCTTTGTCTTTACTCGTTACGTCGGGGATTTTTGCCAATTGTGAGTTTAGGTAATTGGCAAAAGTGGTTTGGTCTTTATTTGTGTAACGGTCGGCGAAACGTTTCTGTCCGTCTAGAATATCGTAAGCGATATAATTACCGGGATATATTTTATAATTGGTATGAATGGCCTTGTCTATTACTTTGAGTATGTTGGACAGTAATTCCGATTTTTCGTCGATTGCCGATAATTTGTCGAGTTCGTCGTTGATGCACGGGGATATTTGAAAATGTACACGACCCTTGAAGCCGAGTAGACCTATTTCCATGCTGTGCAAATCGTCTCTTTGGGATTTTTTAAAATCGGGATTGTCTCGTTTGAGCAGGAACTCGTGTGCTTTGAGATAGTCGCAGGGATCATATTCGTAGGATATGGAGACCGGAACAATGTTTATTTCTTTCAAATTATTGATGAGGTCTCCCTCTCCGGATATGCCTAACATTTTAATGAGAGATTCTTGTGTGCGGTCGTCGGAATCTTTCGAACGGCCTTCCCGTTGGGCTATCCATACCGATTCGTTTTTTTTCGTTATAGCGAAATGTATGTATCCCGATAGCTGTCGGGCGGCATCGAGCATTTGGCGCACGCCTACGTCTCGTTTGACGATAAAACTCTTATTGAGCCGAACTAAATCGGATATCCAGTCGTATATGAGCAGATTGTTTCCGATGGCTATTTCACTGGTTTTTATTCCGTTTCGAATGAGTAGCAGATTGAGTAGAGAGGCATCGAGCACAATGTCGCGATGGTTGGACATGAATGTGTAGCTTTTTGCCTTATCGAGTACATCGAGATTGTTCCCGGTAAGTCCTTTGGTGGTTTTCTGAGTTAGCCCTTCTAGGAAAGAGCGCATAACCAGTAATTGAAAGTCTTTTTTGTTGTCGATAGTCAACAATTCTTGGCAGAATAGTTCGTAGTTAATGTCGCGGAGTACGTAACGAACAGCGTGCTCGAATCCGGGTTCTGTAACCAGAACTTTCATTTTGTCGTGAAATTCACTGTCGTAAAAAGGTCGAATATCGTCAAATTCTTTTGGGCATTCCATAACATTAATATTTTTAAGGTATAGAACCGTCTATTGTTTTTATTCTTATGTTTTATATATCTCGATTGGCCGTATAATTACGCCATTTGTCAAACAGCAAGGTCATATCTTGCGGTATGGGGGAATCGAAAAACATCTCTTCTCCTGTTACGGGGTGTTTGAATCCGAGAGTTTTGGCGTGTAGGGCTTGCCGGGGGCAAATTTCAAAGCAGTTTTGTACAAATTGTTTGTATTTGGTAAAGGTCGTTCCTTTGAGAATTTGGTCTCCCCCGTAACGTTCGTCGTTAAAAAGAGTGTGTCCGATATGTTTCATGTGTACCCTAATTTGGTGTGTCCGCCCAGTTTCGAGCTTACACTCGACGATAGAAACATATCCCAATCTTTCTAAGGTTTTATAATGAGTTACCGCATGTTTACCGAAGTCTCCCTCGGGAAATACGGTCATTTGTAATCTGTCTTTGAGGCTACGACCGATATTTCCGGTTATCGTTCCTTCGTCATTTTCCATAATACCCCATACCAAAGCTACGTATTGTCTTTGGGTAGTTTTATGGAAAAACTGTAATCCCAAGTTTGTTTTGGCTTCGGGAGTCTTGGCTATGACTAATAATCCGGAAGTGTCTTTGTCGATACGGTGTACCAATCCCAAACGGGGGTCGCTTACATCATAGTCGGGGGTATCCCGGAAATAGTATGCCAGAGCGTTTACCAGTGTCCCGCTATAATTCCCGTGTCCGGGGTGTACGACCAATCCTGCCGGTTTGTTGACAACCAAGACGGTTTTGTCTTCGTATACGACATCGAGCGGTATGTCTTGGGGTATGATCTCGAATTCGTATCTGGGTCGATCCATGACGACAGACACGACATCGAGCGGCTTTACGCGATAGTTCGACTTGACCGCTTTCCCGTTTACGAGAATACAGCCAGCTTCGGCTGCCTGTTGTACCCGGTTACGGGAAGAACTTTCGAGACGTGCTACGAGAAATTTATCTACTCGTAATAGATTTTGTCCTTTGTCTGCCACGAACCGGAAGTGTTCATACAATTCCCGCTCACCTTCTTCTGCGATGATTTTGTCATCGGCTTCTATGTCTTCGTCGCAAGTGTTCATTGCATTCGAGATTGTTTAGTTAAACCAACTTTCATCGGTGAGAGGTGCTTCTTCCGCATTTTGTGGAATCTCGTCGATCGTCGAGTCGGGATATTCTTCGGGTATGCCGTCTCCCACAAGTAGAGTTAAGGAACTTCCCGCAGGAATTTTATCTCCTTGTTCGAGGTTTTCGCCTTTGTATTGTATACCGATAACGAGATCGGGGTATTCCGATGGTACATTTTGTGTTTTAATGTCTGTCAACCCTACACTTTCTAAGGTGGAAAGAGCTTGGCGAAGCGACATATCGGAGACTTTTGGACAAGAAATCATTCTGGGGGAGTAAGCGTTGATCGATAGATAAATAATTCGACCGTCTTTTACTTTGCTGCCGCCCGCAGGGGTCTGTTCGATGACACTGCCCGGAACCGCACCGTCGATAAACAGAGAGTCTATTATGTCGTACCGAAATCCTTCCCGATCGAGAATGCGTAGAGCATCGGGTAAAATCATTGTTTTGACCTCGGGGACAATGACCGCTTTCCCGTGCCGTGTATATAGCAGAAAAAAAACGATAATCATCAATACTAACGTTTTGATTATCGGGTGCTTTTTGAAAAAATCAATTATTTTTCCCATAATCGCTTAGGTGCATAACTTATCTAAGATTTCACAAAGATAGGGAAAATAGCTTGCAACGGTGTTAACTTAATTATTTTTATGACAAAAAGATTTTGTCCTTCCAATATTTCTTTGGTGAAATGAAGAGCTGCATGATTCCTTTTTCGAATTTGAGGAAGAATATAATTTAACATTTATAACTTAAATAATCTGTCTGTTCTTGATTGATATTCGATAATGATTTACTTTTGCAAGAAAAAATAAGCTTCTGTATATTATGAAAAGGAGTAATTTGGTATGGGTTGTTATCGCTGTTCTGGTCGTCGCATTGTTGGGAACCGGGATTTTCATATACATGCAACATAAAGCAATGTCCGATTTCAAGGAGCAAGTGGAGATAGACAAACAGCGGAGCGAGCTTGAAAAAGAATATAGCGATTTGGCTGCCCAGTACGATCAGTTCGAGGGACAGAAGATGATGTTCAATAACGATTCGTTGATCGAAAAGCTCGATGCCGAGAAGGTGAAAGTTCAACGATTGTTGGAAGAGTTGCGGACTGTGAAAAATACGAGTTCGGCTCGTATCGAGGAATTAAAGCGGGAGTTGACTACGCTGCGGGGAATTATGCGTCATTATGTGATGCAAATCGATTCGTTGAATGTTGCCAATAAACAGTTGCGGGAAGAGAATGCGAAGGTGACCCGGCGGTATAGAGAGGTAGCGCAAACAGCAAGTCAATTGAAACAAGAACGAGAGGAATTGACCGAAAAGGTAACATTAGCGGCAAAGCTCGATGCCGTAGGTATTGTGGTGACTCCGATAGATTCGAGAGGAAAAACTGCAAAAAAAATTAAAAAGACCGATAAAATAAAGATAACATTCTCCATAGCCAAAAATGTAACGGCCGAAGTCGGTGAGAAATATATTTATGCCCGTATTGTAAAACCCGATGGAGATGTATTGGTGAAAGATAGGGCCGATGTATTTCCTTTTGAAGATCGTGAAATAAATTATTCTTGCCGAAAATTGATTGAATATACAGGTGAAGAATTGAATGACGTGACAATGTATTGGGCCGTGGAAGAATTTTTATATCCCGGGGAATATCGCGTGGATATCTTTGCCGATAACTATAAGATAGGGACTCGTTCGTTCACTTTGAAACAATAGCTTCCGCCTCTGTATTTGTTTGGAGAATCGGGCCGATGTGAAAGTATGGGTAAAGCTCTTCCCGATTTTATCGATATTTTGGCTTTGTCGATAATTTGTGGGGAGGCAGACTTGAATTTTAGCGATGAATCTCTTGTCGATAAGTGTATTCCTGTCTTCTTGATGAATGGTTAAAAAGCGGCCGAATAGATTCTTGAAAAATTTAACCCCTCCGTCACTACGTGCCATCTTCCCTATATTTTGCCGTGCAAAACACAGAGGAGGAGTTTAAAAGTAACCCTCTATTCATTTGTGAAGTGCCCCAAAAAATTGAACAAGTTGAACCTAACCGGAAACATTTCACTTCATAGTTAGTACCAGATTATTCAACTCCTCTCCTCTATTGAAATCTCCGAAGTGAGTTTTAGCCCTCTCCCCCTGTGTCGCGCAGCAATAGGGGAAGAGCCCGCAGGGCGAGGGGGGTGAAAAAATCATATAATCTTTGATTGAGGGGTTAGAGGTATAAAAGGAGAAAATATCGACTGAGTTGATATTTTGCGTAGAGAGATGATTCTTCTATGTATCTTATGAAGTATATTTTCGGTAGCATTCTATCGTTTGGTTATTGAGTTTTTTTCGTTCATGAAAAATGCTTTCGAAAATAGCTTTCGAATACAGCGTGGAACAATTCAAAGCCGATTCTTAAAAAATAGTAAAAATAGAAAACTAAAATCTTTAAATATTTGTTTAATGCTAAACTCGGCGTATTTTTGCGGTGTAATGCCGGGTGCATTATTTTTTTAAGAAATAAAATTGTTTATGCAACTATAAGCAAAACAAGTATTAGTTCCGTTAAAGAAAAGTAAGAGATAAATAGAAGCGTATGAAAATAAATGGAAGCATATGGGCAGGGAGGGCATTGTTAGCAGCCTTCTTGTTATCTTTTCTGATGGGTTCGGCACAACAACCGGTTTCGCTCGATTCTTGCCGACAGATGGCATTAAAGAATAATAAGCAACTACGTATAGCCGAAGAAAAGGTGAAAGGGGCAGGCTATACAAAAAAATCGGCTAGGGGAGCTTATTTCCCGGGAATAGATTTTACCGGGTCTTATATGTATAATCAAAAGTCGATATCGCTTTTGGAGTCCGACCAATATTTGCCTACAAAGACATTCGATTTAGCCAGTCAAGAATACAAGTATAATGTGGTAACTAACCCGGCGACCGGGCAACCTATATTGAACAACGGGCAGCCTATACCGTCGACTGTCGCCATGATCCCGAAAGAGGCTTTCGAGTTCGATGTACATAATGTGTATGCCGGGTTGGTGACACTGACGCAACCTATTTTTATGGGAGGTAAGATAAAGGCATTGAACGATATTGCCGGATATGCCGAGAAGTTGGCGGTGTCGCAGAAGAATACGGCCGAGAAGGAAATTATTTATCAGACAGATGAGGCTTATTGGCAAGTGGTCTCTCTCGTTCATAAGAGAAAACTGGCCGAGAGTTATACGGCTTTACTCGATACGTTGAACCGGCATGTACAAGAGATGATAGCCGAAGGAGTTGCGACTCAGTCGGACGGATTGACCGTGGCCGTGAAGTTGAATGCCGCTCAGATAACCCTTGCTAAGGTCGATAACGGATTGGCTTTGTCGCGTATGGCTTTGGCTCAAATCTGCGGGTTGCCGGTCAATTCTATATTTACGCTTGAAGATGAATCGTTGGAGCGTGTAGCTCCGCAGGAGACTCCGTTGTCGTATAATATGGAGGAGGTTTTTAAAAATCGGAACGAAGTGTTGAGTCTTAATTATGCGGCGAAAATCTATGAAAAGAAGAAAAACTTGGCTCTTTCCGATATGTTACCCAAGTTGGCTTTGGTGGGGACTTATTCTTTTACTAATCCCAACGTATTTAACGGATTTAAAAACGAGTTCGACGGTATGTTCAGCGTGGGAGTAATGCTCAATATTCCAATCCTTCATTGGGGAAAGAACTACAATAAGATTCGTGCCGCTAAGAGTGAAGCGGTTGTTGCCAAGTTGGAATTGGCCGACGTGAAAGAAAAGATAGAATTGCAGGTAAGTCAAGCGGCTTTTAAAACTTCGGAGGCTTATAGAACTTATAAAATGGCTGTGAAAAATTTGGAGAAAGCCGATGAAAATTTGAGAAATGCGCAACTTGGATTTCAAGAGGGAGTACTTACGACGACAAATGTTCTTGAAGCTCAAACAGCATGGCTCGAAGCCCAATCGGAAAAAATAGATGCCGAAATCGATACCCGACTTTGCGAGGTTTATTTGGCTAAGGCTTTGGGCACTATGAAATATTGAAAATAGAAAATATAAAAAATAGCAAAACAGATTTACAATGGAAAATCTAAGAGAAAAGAAAGAGCGCAGTTTGGTCGTAGGCCTCATTGCTTTGATTGTCATTATAGTTGTTTTGGCCTTGATCGGATTATTCTTGCTTAAACCGGAGCCCCAAATTATTCAAGGGCAAGCCGAAGCGACACAAGTACGGGTTTCAGGAAAGTTGCCCGGCCGAGTGGTCGAATTCATGGTAGAGGAGGGACAGCATGTTCTGGCGGGGGATACATTGGTACATATTCATTCTTCGTTGGTAGAGGCGAAACTTTCACAGGCCGAGGCTATGGAAACCGTAGCTAAGGCTCAGAATAAAAAGGTGGACAGTGGTACGCGCGTGGAACTGTTGAATTCTGCCTATGATATGTGGCAACAGGCTCAAGCCGGTTTAACGATCGCCAAGAAGACGTATGAGCGTATGCAGTCGTTGTATAAGAAAGGAGTAGTTTCGGAACAAAAACGCGATGAAGCCGAGGCTGCTTATAAAGCAATGGTCGCTACTGAAAGTGCGGCTAAATCGCAATATGAAATGGCAAAGGCCGGTGCGCAGGCCGAGGATAAGGCTGCCGCTGCCGCTATGGTCGCCGCCGCACAAGGTAGTGTCGCAGAGGTCGAGTCTATTTTGTCGGATTCTTATCTGACGGCTCCTACCGACGGTGAAATTTCCGATATTTTTCCGAATGTGGGGGAATTGGTGAGTTTAGGTGCTCCGATTATGAATGTATTGAAACTCGACGATATGTGGGTTTCGTTCAATGTTCGGGAAGACTTGTTAGAAAATTTGACTATGGGAGCCGAAGTACAGGCTATAATTCCGGCATTGGAAAATAAGGAAGTGACTTTGAAAGTATTTTATATTCGGGATATGGGATCTTATGCGGTATGGCGCGCTACGAAAGTTACCGGGCAATACGATGCCAAAACTTTCCAAGTGAAAGCCCGTCCGGTCGAACCGGTCGATAATCTACGTCCGGGAATGTCGGTATTGTTGAAAAGAGATAAAAAATAAAATGGAAGTTCTGTAACTTCGAGAATGTCTATATGTCAGAACGAATGGAATATCAAACGGGGCTTTGGGCTACTATTGTCCGGGAATTGAAACAACTGGTTTCGCGTCCTATCTATGTACTTTGTATGGTAGGAGCGCCGCTATTCAGTTGCATATTCCTGCTTTCCTTGATGCACGAAGGGTTACCTCATAAGATTCCGGTAGCGATTGTCGATCACGACCACACCTCTACGTCTAGGAATTTTATTCAACAGCTTGGATCTCAGGAGTCGGTCGATGTTGCCTATAAGTTGAAT
>OLZO01000830.1_pt1 | contig 12168 bp, 5 predicted proteins | sample 1644431 | NCBI WGS metagenome assembly OLZO01 (sample SAMEA103958145, study PRJEB25191) | human gut metagenome | biome: human-associated habitat [ENVO:00009003]; feature: intestine environment [ENVO:2100002]; material: feces | place: Germany | collected 2013/2015
CCGCGGCCTGCAATCGGCCCGTGCGCTCGAGCTCATCGGCGCGCGAGGCCAAGCGCTCCGCGAGGTCCAAATCCTCAAAAAGCGCGGCGAGCGCCTGGGCGTGCTCCGAGGCAGTGTGCGCCTCGCGGGAGGCGCGCTCGAGCGCCAGCAGCGGCGCGGCGGCACGGCGGCGGAGCATGTTTATACGTGCGAGCCGGGCCTTCGACTCCTCGTCCCAGCGGCCCGACCAGCCGTCCGGGTGCATGTGCCAGTCCCGCTCCGAGAGCCAGTGCGAGGCGCGGATGCTCCAGGTGAAGCAGTAGTTCTCCAGCTCGTCGCACTCCCCTGCGTCCAGGCCCGCAAGGCCCGTGCGCAGGTAGGCAAAGACCTCCGCCTGCTCCCAGCCGCCCAGGACGGCCTCGTAGGCCGAGGAGATCAACGCGGGCAGGGGCTTTTGCGTGATGTCCGTCTGCCGCGCGGTGAAAAGCGGCACGCCGTAATAGGCAAAGGCCGCCTCCAACTGGGCGCGGTAGCTCTCAAAGGAGCGCACCGCGACGGCGATATCCCGCCAGCGGCAGCCCGACCTCGCCAGCTCGATGGCGCGCGCGGCCGCGAGCTCGCACTCGGCGGGGACGGACTCGGCAGTGTATAAAAACACGCTGTTGTCTGAATCAAAATGCTGCTCAGTGTAGCTGAGCATGTGCTCGGCAAGGATGTCGGCACTCCGCTCAGAGCGCGCCTCGAGAGTCTCCACGCGGCTGGGCACGCCGCGCTCCCGCGCCTCGCGCAGCAGCCGCCGCGCCGTGCGGCGGGAGAGCTCGAAGACCTCGCTGCCCTCGTCGAGGGCGTCAAGCGTGAGGCAGACCGTCATGTCCGCACCGCGGCTCATGAGCTCGCAGAGGAGCTTCATCTCCACGCCGGTGAAGTCCGTGAAGCCGTCTATGTAGATGTGGCCCTCCCGGCCGAAGGCGCTCTCCGGCAGGCGCCGCAGCAGCTCCGCGAGCCGGTCCGAGGCGTCCGCGCGCTCCGGCCCGACGGCGGCCTGGAAGGCGCCCATGACGAGGGCCAGGTCCGCGAGCTTGTGGCCCAGTGCACCGGGCGCGCGCTCCGCGGCCTCCATGGTCTGCTCCGCCGTGAAACCCGCGGCGGAGAGCTCGTCCACCGCGGCCAGAAGCTGACCCTGCAGCTCCGGCGAGCGCCGGGCGCCCGCGTAGACGCGCAGCCGCGAGTATACGGAGTCGAGCGCCAGCGCCATGCACAGCAGCCGCCCGCCCGCGTCCAGCGGACGCCGTCCGCCAGTGCCGAGCTCGGCCTCCACCTTACGCGCAAGGCCCGTGAAGGACAGCACCTCAGCGTACAGCGGCAGGCTCGGCCCCGCGACGCGCGCAAGCTCGCGCTCGGCCTCGTGGCTGTACTGCTCCGGCACCAGCAGGCAGCGCCCGCCCTCGTGCGCCGAAGCGGCGCGGCGTATTTCGTCCATGATGAGCGCGGTCTTGCCCGCGCCCGCGCGGCCTGTTATGAGTCTCAGCATTGCTCGCGACCCCCTCACTTTCGTGCAACATTATAACATATACTTCTCTGAATTCAAAACTCTTGAAAAAGCGACACTTTTATGTTAAAGTGATGTCAAGCCAACCCGCGGCCCCGCGCCCGGGCAATTATGAAGGGAGACAGACTATGGATATCAGCAAGGTTACCGTCAGAGAACTGCTTGAAAACAAGGCCGCCTGCGACGCCATGAACGCTATCGACCCGAAAATTCTCAAGAGCCCCATGGTCAAGCTCGTGAAGGGCAAGACCATTGAAGCCGTGTTCAACATGGTGCCGGACAGCAAGGTCTCACCCGAGATCAAGGCCAAGATCCGCGACGCCCTCGCGGCTATCTGAGACATCTGCTGCCATCAAAGAGCCGTCCCTCCCGGGACGGCTCTTTTTCATTTGTCACTGGCTCGTCACATTTTCTCAAAAGATAGTAATTCCATCGTGTTTGCATTATTATGAATTTGTAAATCTTCTCAGTCGGCGCGCTTTTTGCACGCCGCTTATATTTTTGCAGACAATTGCAGGCGTCTGCGCAGGGACCATCCGAAAAGCACATAAGCACACACGGAGGAATGAAATGAAGAAGCTGATAACTGCAACACTATTGGCCGCATGTCTGTTTGCGGGAGCGACGACCGCAGCCTCGGCATCTGCTCCGGAGCATGTGGACCTGTCTTCCGGCCCGCTCTCCATAAAAGAGAGCGGCAGCTATGTGGTCACTCAGACCGGCGGCTCCACCGAAAACGCCATAACCATAGAGGGCGGCGTAGTAGACATGACCATCAGCGGGCTGAACGTCGAAGCTGAGGGCATGCCCGCCATCTATGTCGAGGCCGGGGCCACGCTGAACCTGACCGTCGAGGGCGAAAACTCGCTCACCGGCGGCGCGGGCTTCGCGGGCATATGCGTAGAGCCCGCGTATGACGCTGACTGGAACTACGACGCCGACGCCAGCGCAAAGCTCTACATCTCCGGCAGCGGCACGCTCACCGCCACGGGCGGCGACGGCGACGATGCGCTCGGCACCTACGGCGGCGGCGCGGGCATAGGCGGCAACGGCGAAGATCAGCTCGGCGGCGACGCGGTGGACTTCGGATCGGTTAACATAACTTCCGAATTTACCGGAACCATCAACGCCTGCGGCGGCGCTTCATCTTATTATGTGGACGGCGAAAACTGCTTCGGAGGCGGCGCCGGAATTGGCGGCGGCGGCTTCAACATGGGCTATATCAACAACTATGAAGACGTCAGCCCCTACTACTGGGGCGAGGTCTACGGCGCCATCGAGATACACGGCGGCTTCATAAACGCAACCTCCCGAGGTAACGGCTCCGGCATCGGAGGCGGCGGCGGTCAGGGCGAGGACTCGGCCGCATCGCACATAACAGTTGACATAACATCTTGCGTCATCAACGCCACCGGCGGAACGATAGGCGCGGGCATAGGCGGCGGCGCGATCTGCGACGGCGGCTATATATCCATTTCCGGCGCGACAGTTAGAGCCGAGGCCGGGGCAAATGAGGATTCCATGGGCGCAGCCGGAATAGGCGGCAGCAATAACTCCTCCGTCAGCAGCGTGATAATCTCCGGCGGCGCGCAGGTCACGGCCACCGCCAGAGGCGGCGCGGCCGGAATAGGCGGCGGTACCAACACCTCTTACAGCAACGTGCATTTCGGCGATGTGGACGGAGTCCTCACTCCAGAAAAGGTGGGCATCATATCCATCTCCGGCGAGGGCACGACGGTCTCCGCCCGCGGCGGCACGAGCGAGGGCTTTTCCGGTTTCTACGGCGGAGCTGGCATCGGCTCGGGCTACCCCACGGCCAACAACGCCCGCAGCGTGGCCTTTGACATCTCCATCACCGACGGCGCGTCCGTCCGGGCCTACGGCGGCTACCACGCCCAGGCCATCGGCTACGGCTACCGGCCAAGCAGCAGCACATATTACACCGGCTACGGCATCACGCTCACCCTTGACGACACCATCTTCCTCTGGGCGCAGAACGCCGACTACTACCAGCCCGCACTTGTCGCGGCGACAGAGTATGACAGCAGCCCCATTTCCTATTCCAGCGACAACGACATCTATCTCACCCACTATGTGGATGCAGAAAGGGAACCTGCCGACGGCGCCGGAAGCAGCGAGGTGCCGGGCTATCTGAACCAGCCGGCGGCCGCCGCGGACGAGACCTTTGACTGGGTCTTTGACAAGGAGACCGACACCGTGTCCATCGGACCCGTCACAGTGGTGGACGAGGTCACCGGTCTCAACGGCAACTGGGCCACGCTCTGCACCGTGGAGCCGATAACCATCTCTCTGGCCGACCTCATAATCTACGTCGGCGGAGCGGGCTATGAGAGCACCGTCACGACAGAGGACGGCGAGACCGTGGTCACGGTGAGCGACGGCCTGCCTGAGCCCGGCTTCACCATCGAACTGCCCACGGACATAGACGCCGCACTTAAAGCAGCCGTCGGGCACGAGGGCAGCGGCCCGCTCGACCTCTCGCAGTACCTCAGCTTCAGCTATGACGACGGCAAGGGCAACACCCGCAGCTGGACGCTCGAGCGCTACGACAACAAGCCGGGCAACGACAGCATGGCCTACGGGCGCTATATCTACCGCATCGTCCCCGCCGAAGGCCAGAACAAGGTGCGGCTCGAGTTCACCGACGAGGACGGGCAAACCAGCACGAGCGACGACTTCGATATAATCCTCAACGACCAGTACCATGTCTACTCCATGACCATCTACCCCGGTGCACTGGACCCCAAGCATCTCAAGGCCGTTGTGACCTTCCCCGACGAATCCATGCAGGAATTCAGCCTGGATGTTGTGGCGGCAGACCTCATCATACGCGGCGTCGTGGACGATGAGGACGGCACGGAGCCCGTCACCGATGTCATCACCGATGAGCCGACGTCCGAGCCGTCGGACATCACAGCGCAGGTGCCTGCCGGCACGCTGTTCTACATAAACGAGAGCTCTCTCGAGGTCGAGCACTGGAACGCAGTGAAGCTGCTCGCCGACAAGATCATACCCTCGGCGGAGGAAATCCTGCTCGGGCGGACATATGAAGACTTCGAGCAGATAACCGAGGAATACAGCTACGAGTACCGCTATCTCGACCTCGTAGACACGAGCAACGGCAACGTCTGGGTGACGGCGAGCGAGGACATAACCGTCTACTGGCCCTATCCCGAGGGCACAGATGCGAACGATGATTTCTACATAGTCCACTACAAGGGTCTCGACCGCCAGTACGACGACAATCTCGCAACCAAAGACTATGAGACGGAGCTGTTTTCCGTCGAGAACGGAAAGCTTGAAAAAACAGAATACGGCATAAAAATAACCGTGGACTCCTTCTCGCCCTTCGCTCTGTTCTGGAAAGAGAGCAAGGATCCCTGGCCGCCCATAACGCCCACACCCACGCCGAGCGCGACGCCCACGCCGACACCGAGTGCGACACCCACGCCCAGCGTCAGCCCGGACATCCCGCCTATCGAGAGCGAAAAGCCCGAGGAGAGCCCCGAGCCGTCAGAGCCCGTGCAGCCCTCGGAGCCTGTTGAGACCCCGGCCCCGACCGACCCCGGCATCCCCGACGAGGTGCCCGAGACCGGCGACACCACCGGCATATCCCTGTGGCTCACTCTCGCGGCGGCTTCTCTGATCGGTCTGGTGTGCGTACTCCTCGGTTTGAGGCGGCTCGACCGCGGGAGGCGGAGATGACGCTCAGGCGGCTGCTCACGCTGCTCTGCTGCGTATTCGCGCTGGTATTCATGATATCCGCGGCCATGGCCGTGATGACCCTCGCAGCCGGGGCAAAGGAAAAATCGGCCTTTGACGAGCTGGCAGAGCGTGTGAACTCGGGCTTTGTCTTGCCCATGGCCGTAGCCGAGCACGTTGAGCCCGATACATCGGGTCCGGCCGTCTCGGCAGAGCCGGCACAGCCTGACGAAAATGTGAGCAGCCTCGTCGCGGCCTGCAGGGCCCTGCAAGATGAACAGCCCGACTTTGCCGCCTGGCTCAAGGCCGAAGCCGCAGGAATAGACTACCCGGTCATGGCCTCTGAGGACTACATTTTCCGTGCCTTTGACGGCTCGGAGTCCAAGAGCGGCACGCCTTTCATAGGTGAGGGCGGCAGTCTGGACAGCGATATGTTCATCATCTATGCGCACAACATGAAAAACGGCAGCATGTTCGGCAGCCTCGACGAGTACAGGGATGCCGGTTTCCGGGCCGAAAACCCGGTCATCACCCTTGCCACTCCCTCCGAGGAGCGGAGCTATGAAATCTTTGCCGCCGTCGATACCCGCGTGCTGTACGAGGGCGAGGAGGGGCTGCGCTGGTACTACATGTCGGGCGAGCTGGACGAAGACGCGTATTACGCCCTGACCGGCTGGCTGCTCGATTCCTCGCTTTACGACACGGGTGTTGAACCCGAGTACGGACAGCAGCTGCTGCTATTGTCCACCTGCAGCTATCACACGGAAAACGGCCGATTTCTTGTTGCCGCCCGGAGGATATCCCCGTAAACCTAAGCTTCGGCGCATACTTAAGGCCGCCCCTTAAAGGGGCGGCCTTTTTCGTTTTCTCACTCACCCGTCACATTTGCCGCATCTGTGGAAATCGGGGTCATTTTCTGCTATCGTTGACTTATGCCCGCGCTGTTAATTTCCATATTAAGCCGAAAACGCATGTCAGGTATCATAGGGTACACTTTTTGACAGTAAAAATGGGTGGTTCATGGAGGTGATAGCTTGCATGCTGAGCGCGGAACTTAGAAGCCAGTGGGTCACAGAGCTCAATTTGCCCCTTGAACCAGAGTTTGTGACGCCCGGCAGTCATCGCATGGTGTGGTGGCGATGCAGCAAAGGTCACCTCTGGAAAGCCTCCGTCAAATCACGGAGCTGTGGCTGCAGTTGTCCTGTCTGCGCCAACAGGGCCGTGCTCCCGGGTCAAAACGACCTTGCTTCGACCCACCCGGAAATTGCCGCGCAGTGGGATATCGAACATAACGGCGAACTGACGCCTCAGGATGTCGTCGCGGGCTCTCACAAGCGCGTCTGGTGGCGCTGCGAGCATGGCCATGAGTGGCTGGCCGCAATTTACTCCCGGACTACCAGCGGCACAGGCTGCCCTGTGTGCACCGGAAAACGCGTGCTGCCCGGCGTGAACGACCTTTTGTCGCAGTTTCCCGAGCTCTCGCTCGAGTGGGACTATGAGCTAAACGGCGAGCTCACGCCGCAGAAGGTCTCGACCGCCAGCAACCGGCGAGTCTGGTGGCGTTGCTCTCTGGGACACGAGTGGCAGGCGATAGTCGCCTCAAGGACGCGGATGGGCACAGGCTGCCCTTATTGCGCGGGGCGCAAGGTGCTGGAGGGCTTCAATGACCTGGCCTCACGCTTCCCAAAGCTGGCGGAGCAGTGGGCCACAGAGCTCAACGGAGGCCTGAAACCCAACGAGGTCACGACGGGCTGTTCCCGCCGGGTCTGGTGGCGTTGCAGCGAGGGCCACATCTGGCGCGCCGCCATCTATTCGCGCACCGGCCCCAAAAAATGCGGCTGTCCCGTCTGCGCCGGGGTTGTGAAGGAAAAAAGACAGCCGGAAATGCTCAATCAAAAAAGGCTTGCATAGGAGGTCAACGAAATGAGAAACGCAAAAACAAGGGTTTGGAGCATCGTGCTGACCCTGGCAATGCTCCTGTCCCTCCTGCCCGTCTCAGCCATGGCGGTGTGGGATACCCGGGCTGGTGAAGCGGACAACCCGCTCACCGCGACAAGCAACAATATCACAGTTAACAAATATGTATCAGGGAATGCTGCAGACGGCTACTCCCTGACGCTGGAGGCCTACGCCGCCAACCAGCAGACCACGACCACCACAACGACGCCGCTGGACATAGTCCTCGTCCTCGACGTCTCCGGGTCGATGGCCTATAATTTCAACGGCAGACAAGAGGACGATCCCGAAGAGCAGAGGATAACGGCCCTGAAGGCAGCCGTGAACTCCTTTATAGACAGCGTCGCTGAAAACGCGGCAAGAAGCGGCGCAGACCATCAGATCAGCATCGTCAAGTTCGCCGGTGATTGGTCCGACGCCATTGGAAACGATACATATCGCGTAAATATTGGGCTTATTATACCTAACTATGTGTATTACAACTACTCCCAGGTAGTAGCATCCTTGACCAGCGTAAGCAGCGGCGCTGATGAGCTGAAAAGACAGGTAAACGATCTGACTGCCTCCGGCGCCACTCAGGCTGACTACGGCATGCTTCACGCTCAGAGTGTCCTCGAAGACTCACAGCGTGAGTCCAAAAAGGTCGTCATCATGTTCACCGACGGTCAGCCCACAAGCGGAAGCTCTTATGAAGACGCTGTCGCCCACGGAGCTATCAACACCGCCAAGGAGCTGAAGGATGAAGGCGTGACGGTGTATACCATCGGCATCTTCGGCGGCGCTGACCCCAGTAATACAAGCGAGCAGACCAACAGGTACATGAATGCCGTCTCCTCCAAATATCCCAATGCTGTGTCTGAGAGCAGTGGTGGTTATAGGCCACGCTATACCGTCACTCTTGGCAGCCCCGTAGACGGCAGCTACTATTTCGCATCCTCTTCCGCAGAAGGCCTTGAGGATGTATTTAAAACCATAGCCAACACGGTCACCAGCAACACCCTTACGGCCAATCCGGACATCGAAGCGGTGTTGTCCGATACGCTCTCTGAGTACTTCAACTTCCCCGAAGAGCTGGCTGCCGGAGACACATCCGGCGTGACCGTAAAGATGGTCCCCGTCACCGGAAAGTCCGGGGATTCCTACAGCTGGGGCTCGCCTGTGGATATTACCGACGAAGTGAGCGTCACGGTTTCCGGCGACAGTATAAATATCACCGGCTTCGACTACAAGGCAAACGCGGTCACAGAGTCCACCGAGGGCGGCGAGACTACGTATGGCGGCTATAAGCTGGTCGTCACCTTCCCCATAGAGGTGGACATGGATGCCTGTGTCAGTGACCCTCAGGAGAGCCACAGCTATCCCACCAACAATGTCACCCACAGCAAGGCCGGACTGTTTTACAAATCCGAGGATGCCGAAAGCAACGACACCTATACCACTCTTTCCGCCAGCCCGACCGTGACCATAGCTGAGCTGGACGCAAACGGCACCGATGTTACGGTTCAGGTCTATGTGGACGGCGAGCCTGTAACAGATCCGCTCGACTACATCACGCTCGAGAGAAGTACGAACGATACGGCGTACTCCTATTTCAAAGCCACCGTGTGCCCCGACGGGACTGTCAGCTGCGACTTCAATTACAGCCCCACCGGCGGAAACCATGACTGTGTAGACCTTGAGGTGACCGTAAACAGCAGCGCTTATGTCCTGAACGGCGTGAACTCCTACCAGTCCCACGGCATGAACGGCACTAATAATGTGACGCCCAGCGGAAGAGCCTACATTATCGACAACGTCACCGCGAGTCCCGATAATGACGTCGACTGCACCATATACCTCCGCAGTGCGTACAGCGTGGAGTACTATCAGGGCGGCAAGCTGACTGAGGAGCCCTATGACGATCAGAACACCTACGTCGTTACGGCCGATGTAGCGGCTTCCACAGCGCAGGAGGATTACCCTGCCGAGGGCAGCTCCGCCTGGATGGACTGGAAGAATGACGAGACGCTCACCTCCATCAGCCTCCCCGCTCTCCCGAGCGTGACCGGCAGCGACGTATACGGCTGGTTCCTCGGCAGCGAGGACGGCACAAAGTATGAGCCTTCCGGCAGTGTCAATATGACCGACGCCGTGTCCAGCGCCGAAGGCAGCGTTATCAAGTTCTATGCCACCGCCAGCGCCAACAGGTATACCATCACCATCAACTATCAGGATGCGGAAAGCGGCGCGCTTCAGGATGCCTACACCGACACGCAGGATTACAATTACGAGTACAGCTTCGACGTAAGTGAAGAAGATGAAGCGGTCATCCCCTTCATCATCGTGAAGGACGACACCAACTACGTCTTCGACCACTTCGCCGAGGGCTCCGACCCGCTGAGCGGCACGCTCACCGACAGCGTTGAGATCACTGCCGTTTACCTCATCGACGAAAACGGCAACGAAGTCCCCGACGCCTACGAGGCCACCGTCACCTACAAGGTCGTCAACGGCACTTGGGCGGACGATACCAACGTCGACAAGACTGAGGACTTCGTCCTCAAGACCTTTGACGCCGATAGCAACGCCTGGGTCGCGGCTACCCCCACTCCCACTCTGGACGACACCATCCCCGCCGGCATGAAGCCCGATGCAAACCACATGGGCTCCGGCGCCTGGAACACTGACATCAGCGCCGACACCGAGGTCACAGCCGACGTGACCTACACCTACACCTTCGGTACCGAGAAAGCGCCCGCGCTCACCGTCGACAAGACTGTGACCAGCGTCGGTGGCACCGCAGTAAGTGACCAGAGCAACATCCCCTCCGCCACGGCCGGCGACGTCATCGAGTACCAGATAGTCGTCGAGAACAGCGGCAACGTGGCTCTGTCCAATGTGACCGTCAGCGACAGCAAGTGGGCGTCCGGAGTTGAGATCAAAGTTGACGGCTCCGCTTCCACGCTGACCGACAGCAGCTACACCATCGACACTCTGGACGTTGACGAAGTTGTGACCATCACGTACAGCTACACCGTCACGGACGCCGACGTCGCGGCGGGCAAGGTAACCAACAGCGTCACCGCACATGATGGAAACGACACTGAGGGCGACGACACCGCAGAGGTTCCCGTCAGCGGCACGATAACCATCACCCCCGCCGACATCACCATCTACATGGGCGGCGACAAGGGCTATGACGCGGTCGTCGGAGATAACGATGAGACTACCTCCTCCAACTCCATGCCCACTCCTCTGTTCTATGTGACCGTTCCCAGCAGCCTGGGGAATGTAGATGTCTCCGACATAGTCCTCACCGGAGCTGAGAACCGTAAGTGGGAGTTTGCGTTCGCCGGCTATGACAGCGCCGGCAAGGCTCTGTATTACATCAACTCCACCGGCTTCACAGATCAGGAACCCGTGCGCGTGACCTATACCGGCAGCGATGGACATGCTCACATCAGCGACAGCTTCAATCCCAGCGCCGTGAATGATCTGTTCACCACATACGAGATCGCCATCTATGCCGGCGGTGCCGGCAAGGTCGAAGCGACCGTGAACGGCGTCAGATACGGCATCGCCACCGGGACCGGCACTCTTCATGTGCGCGCCGTAGAGGATACCGAGGAAAATCCCGTTGTCTCTGTCGAAACCACTGTGACAGAGCCCGTTGCCTCCGGTGAGGCGGCGATCTCCGCTCCGGCAAACACCTCGTATACCCTCAACGACACCTCTGTGGCAGTTGAGCCCGAGGGCGTCGGACTGCTGTTCGACAGCATCATAGATACCGACGCCGACCGCACCGGAGCACTTCTTGCCGCGCTTGAGGACGAATACAACATAGATATCGCCAACGGCAACTATCAGGCTCAGTATCTCGACCTCGTGGATGCCAACAACGGCAACGCCTGGGTCAAGGCCAGCGGAAATGTCACCGTCTACTGGGGCTACCCCGAGGGGACGGACAGCTCCGACAACTTTACTCTCTATCACTTCACGGACCTGCACCGCGACGGCAGCAACTCCGGCTTTGATATAGCCGATATCGGCAGCAGCGACATCGAGGTCGTGGAAGTCACCAAGACTGCTTACGGCATCGCCTTTGAGGTCGAGCCCGGCGGCTTCTCCCCCTTCGTTCTCGTCTGGTCCGATACCTACAACCCGCCCATCATAATCCCGCCTGTTGAGCCCGAGGAGCCGGACTACACGCCCAATTGGCTGAACACGACGGACCACTTCGGCTACATCATCGGCTATGAGGACGGCACTGTGAAGCCCAACGCCGGTATCACCCGCGCCGAGGTCGCCACTATCTTCTTCCGTCTGCTCACCGACGAGGCTCGCGAGCGCTTCTGGTGCGAGACCAACGATTACAGCGACGTCGCCGACGGCAGCTGGTACAATAACGCCGTCTCCACTCTCAGCAACATGGGCATCCTCGGCGGCTATGAGGACGGCACCTTCCGTCCCAACGCCTCCATCACCCGCGCTGAGTTCGCCAAAATTGCCGTCAGCTTCTTCGACTGGGCGGACATTGAGGCCGTCAACGACTTCGTCGACGTCAGCGACAGCGCCTGGTACGCCGATTATGTCGCCGTTGCGGCTGAGATTGGCCTCATCGAGGGCTACGGCGGCAACGTCTTCCGCCCCGAGGCTGCTATCACCCGCGCCGAGGCCTGCGCCATCATCAACCGCACCCTTGGCCGTGCGCCCGACGCAGAGCATCTCCTCCCCGAGAGCCAGATGAACACCTGGCCCGACAACTCCGACACCGGCGTCTGGTACTACGCCCACATCCAGGAGGCCACCAACAGCCACGATTACAGCTGGATCGGCGACATCGAGCAGTGGACTGAGAAACTGCCCGAGATTGACTGGGACAAGTTCCAGTACTGAGTGACCGCAAAACGAAAGCTCCCGCCCTCTCGGGCGGGAGCTTTTTTATCCGAATCAAGACAAAAAATAACTCCCGCCACATGGCG
>OLZO01000832.1_pt1 | contig 12143 bp, 10 predicted proteins | sample 1644431 | NCBI WGS metagenome assembly OLZO01 (sample SAMEA103958145, study PRJEB25191) | human gut metagenome | biome: human-associated habitat [ENVO:00009003]; feature: intestine environment [ENVO:2100002]; material: feces | place: Germany | collected 2013/2015
TGCGCGGCAAGCAAGGGCGCGCCCCCGCCGGAAGGGGCGGCACTTTTCTAGGCGGCAAGCGGCTCCCACCCTTCGGGAGCCGCTTTTTTTCGCCTCTGGGCAGGCTGGGAAGCAGGCTTCACCTCCCGTTCAAACATTTAAAATTTACTATTGAGAAGGGTTAGGTGATTTCTATGAACGAGAGCCAACTGGGCCTGTTTTACGGCCTGTCGTTCCTGTGCGTCGCCTTGGCCTTTGCCTTTGCCGCCTACCTGTATTTGTGGGTGAAAAAGCAAAAGACCGAGAACGCCAAAATCCAAGAGGTGTCCCTGCTGATTAAACAGGGCGCCAACACCTTTATGCGCCGGGAGTACCTGGTGCTGGCCAAGTTCGCCGGGGTGGCGGCCATTGTCATTTTGGTGCTGCTTCCTTCCCCCATTTGGACTGGCGGCTTTGTAGACAACATCTCCATGGCCATTGCCTACCTGTGTGGCACGGCTTTGTCCGCCATTGCCGGCAAAATCGGCATTTTGGTGGCCACCCTGTCCAACGGCCGCACCGCCGAGGCCGCCCAGAAGGGCATTAAGCCCGCCTTTTTAATCGGCTTCCGGGGCGGCGCCGTCATGGGCCTGCTGGTGGTGGGCTGCTCTTTGCTGGGCGTGGCCGCCGTGCTGCTGGTCACCGGCGACTCCAGCATTCTGCTGGGCTTCTCCTTTGGCGCCAGCTCTTTGGCCCTGTTCGCCAAGGCGGGCGGCGGCATCTTCACCAAGACCGCCGACGTCTCCGCCGACCTCACCGGCAAGGTGGAGCTGGGCATCCCCGAGGACGACCCCCGCAACCCCGCCGTCATCGCCGACAACGTGGGTGACAACGTGGGCGACGTGGCCGGCATGGGCGCCGACCTGTTCGACTCCAACGTGGCTGCCATGGCCTCCGCTTTGGTCATTGCCCAGTCCCTCTCCGGCACGGGCTTTAACAACGTGAGCATGGTGTTCTGCTACGCCATTTTGGGGCTGTTCGCCTCCATCATCGGCATTGCCACCGCCCGCGTGGGGAAGAAGGGCCCCACCAGCGCGCTGAACTCCTCTACATACGTGACCACCGCTATCTACCTGGTGCTCACCGCCATTGCCACGGCAGTGTTCCCCGGCTTCTCCTGGCGCATTTGGGGCGCCGCCGCTGTGGGCCTGCTGGTGGGCGTTATCATCGGCATCACCACCGACTACTTCACCGACGACACCAAGCCCATTGTGCAGAAGGTGGCCCACGCCTCCTCTTCCGGCCCGGCGTTTACGGTGCTTTCCGGCATTTCTTACGGCTTTATCTCCGCTTTGCCCGCCATGGTGGGCATCGCCGTCTCCGCCCTGGTGGCCTATAAGCTCTGCGAGCCCATGGGCGAGGGCTACGCCATCTTCGGCATCTCCATGGCCGCGGTGGGCATGCTGTCCATTGTGGGCATGATTATCTCCAACGACGCCTACGGCCCCATTGTGGACAATGCCCGGGGCCTGGCGGAAATGGGCGGCCTGGGCGAGGAGACCATCCGCACCGCCGACGAGCTGGACAGCGCCGGCAACACGGTGAAGGCCGTGACCAAGGGCTTCTCCATCAGCGCCGCCGGTTTGACCGTCATCTCCCTGCTGGGCGCCTTTATGAGCGAGGCAAACAACGCCTTGGCCGCCGCCGGCCGGGAGCTGATTACCGGCTTTGACATCATGAGCCCCACGGTGTTCTTCGGCGTGCTGGTGGGCGCCGTGGTGCCCGCCGTGTTCTCCGCCATGTTGATTTTGGGCGTGGACAAAAACGCCCAGCGCATGGTGGCGGAAATCCACCGGCAGTTCAACACCATCAAGGGCCTGCGGGAAGGCAAGGCCGGCGTTAAGCCCGAGTACGACAAGTGCATTGACATCGCCACCTCCGGCTCCCTGCGGGAGCTGATCCCCGCCGGTTTGATGACCATCATCGCCACCATCATCGTAGGCTTCATCGGCGGCCCCAGCGCCATTGGCGGCTTCCTGCTGGGCAACATCGTCAGCGGCCTGCTGCTGGCTTTGTTCATGTCCAACGCGGGCGGCCTGTGGGACAACACCAAGAAGTACATTGAGGCCGGCGCCGAGGGCGGCAAGGGCAGCGACTCCCACAAGGCGGCCGTCATTGGCGACACCGTGGGCGACCCCTTCAAGGACACCGCCGGCCCCTCCATCAACACCCAGATTACCGTGGTGAGCCTGGTTTCCTCCCTGCTCTCCTCCGTGTTCGTCATGTTCTCCTTCTTCGGTTGAGAAGGGAAAGAAAGAAGGGTTCCTCTTTAGGAGGAACCCTTTCTTGTATAAAAAAGCATATGAAAGGGAGAGGAATAGTATGAAAAAGCATATGTTAAAACGGCCGGGACACATTTGGATTTTCATAACTTGTTTTGCAGTTGTTTTCGTGTCTGTATTGCTCATTGCAGTTTTTGGAAAACTTGATCTAGCTGATGAGAATTCAAATGAAATCTCAAAAAACGAATCGCTTTCTCTGAATGAAGAAGTGAATGAAGCTGATAGTGAAGCAGATAGTGAATCGGATAGTGAAGCAATGGAAATTCATATGAACGCGAGTTTACCGGAAATGACAGTAGAAGAAATTGCAGAAGAGTCCAATTTAGTAGCAATAGGTACTCTGAAAGAAATTTCTCCCGGATTTTGTATTCAATCCGTGGAAGGGGGGACGATGAATTATACAGAATATTATTTTCAAATTTCGGATACCTGTCGCGGCGTTGCTCCAGATAATGAAGAACGAATAGCTGCTGTTAGAATCCCCGGGGGCGAAGCCAATGGTGTGAATATGATATGGGAGGATGCTCCTACTTTAGAGGTAGATGAAACCTACTTACTATTTCTTTATAAGCCTCAGATGGGCGGAAGCTTTAACACAGAAGGGGATTACTACTATTTATCTGGTGATACTCGCGGTATCTATCCAGTGGATAGCGCAACAACGTTTTCCGGAACAACAAATGATGTATATACAAGTTCAGATGGGACAAAAAGGATTTCCCATAATGAACTAATCCAACTGATAGATCAGGTGAATGAAGAAATTCCTGCGGATATTGATATGAGGTATCAGGAATTTTTGGAGAATCAGCAATACAATCTTGAAACCGGCTTTATATCACAAGAGGAGTATGATAGATTCTTATCGGAAGCGCAAAGGTATGCTACGTATTATGGAGATCCTCCCGCTGGCTATAGCGGTGAATAAATCAGGAATGTCAACCGGCAAGAGCAGCCCAAAAGCATAGTTCGCGGAGTCTGATTTATACGTACCGTAATGAACAATTTTCACCCAGCTATTCTGGTAATTGGTTGGCTGAATCGCAGAATGGTGTCGCTCTCATTTTGCTATAATGGGTATTGAAATATGCGACCCTTCCGGCAAAGCAGGAAACAATCGCCCGTGTTTATCAACGATAGCCCGTCTGCGGATGCCTGAGATGGATATGGCAAAACACTGGTCGAATGTCCGGTAACCAGGAAGGTCAGCTCTCAAAACCGGAACTGGTTCCGGTTTTGAGAGCTTTCCGGGAAAATCCTTGAGAAAAAATGCTGTGCAGGGTATAATAACGGTATAGAAAAGAGGTGTTCCCCATGCTGAATGGCGTGATTATGTCGGAAGATAGAGTAGTGGCAAAGGTTAGAAGGAATAACTGCATCGTGTTTGACCCGAACCATTGTCCACTCTACCTGATGCGGTACAACGACCCAGAAGGGTGGTTGACCCGTCGTGCCATCGACGCTCACCGCACCAACTCCCGCCTGCTGCGGAAAGCTCTGCGGTTGGCTCCCAACGATGACCTGGGAGCTGTGCTGCGGGTGCATGGGGCCACCATCACAGATGCCTACTGGTTCCGTGGGGAAAACGAGAACCTGACCTATGACCAAGTGAAGTTTCAGAAGGACAATCCCTTTTCCCGACTGGCCCTCCGTGGCGACCCGGATTCTTTCCAGAAAGGCACGGCTGCTTCCGTTACCCCGGAGTTGACCAACACCGGCAGCTATGAGAAGTGCTGGGAGTACCACGATGGGGCATGGTGGATGCTGAAGTCCGGCAGCGACCTGGAACAGTTTTCAGAGCTGTTTGTTTATCACCTGGGCCGTCTGATGGGCTTGCCCATGGCCCATTATGAACTGGACCAGGAAGGGTATATTCGCAGCAAGGATTTCACGGAGGGCTGGTACGATTTCGAACCTGCCTATTCCGTGATGCTGGACGAAGAAGACTATGGCGAGAACTACCGCCGGTTCCGGGAACTCTGCCCCAAAGCTGCCCAGCAGTATGTGGGGATGGTCTACCTGGATGCCCTGGTGATGAACATGGACCGGCACACCCAAAACTATGGCTTTCTTCGTGACCGGCAAACGGGCAAAATTCTTTCGTTGGCCCCCTTGTTTGACCATAATATTGCCCTGGTTTCCCGTGGCTATCCCTCCAGCGCTACGCAAAAAGGAGGGCTGCTCTCTCGCCTGTTCGTGGAGCTTTTGGAGGAAGAACCCCAGGCAAAACGGGATTTTCTCGCTCTGGGCCTGACACCTCCCACGGAGGAGATGGTGCGAAGAGCCGTTTCTTTGGCAAACAAGCCGTCCTTTGGCCCGGAAGTGGTGCGGGAGGATTTTCTGGTGGAATTTGTGTTGTCGGCAGATCGCTGGATAACTGGAGGACTAAATTTATGAACCTCTTAACGGAACTGAAAGCGGAACGGGATAGCAAGTATAAAGGTGGCCTTTACCACCGGACTCAAATCCTGTTCGCCTATAACAGCAACCACATTGAGGGGAGCCGGTTGACGGAGGAACAGACACGGTTTATTTTTGAAACGAAATCCTTCTTTCCGGAAGGCGAGGAACCCATCCGGGTGGATGACGTGGTAGAAACGACAAACCATTTCCGCCTGTTTGACTATATGTTGGACCACGCTGAGGAGCCATTGACGGAGGCCATGGTAAAAGAGTACCATCGCATTCTCAAGACCGGGACCACCGATGCTGCTCTTACGTGGTTCAATGTGGGAGAATATAAGAGCGTGGCAAACACAGTGGGAAATATTCGCACAGCGACACCTAAGCAGGTACCGATTCGCATGAAAGCATTGCTTTCCCGATGGAATCAGAAGTCTTCCCACACTTTGGAGGAGCTAGCCGATTTCCACTACCATTTTGAGACAATCCATCCTTTCCAGGATGGCAACGGCAGGGTTGGCCGGATGATTCTGTTTAAGGAATGTTTGGCACATGGGCAATAGACTGCTTAATTACTTCAACACCAAACGAAAAATGGCTTGGGTAAATCTGAATCATGATAATCGACTTCAGTGCCGAAGTGTATACAACAGCGGGCAATGAGTATGGTCCTAGTGGTAGGCAGGATTTTGATTTTCCTAATTCGGAAATGACAAACTAAGTGGTGTAAGAAGGTCGCAAATCGCAAATTCAGCAATATTAGGCACCGAAATGGTCTCCTTTTCAGGAGACTATTTGTTTAATATGATTTGCTGTAAAAGCCATTGGAGAAGTAATGTCCTTCTTGGCGTTTTTGTGTTGCGCAAGCTCTATATTGGCCATGCTGCAGAGCACCACATAAGTCTTCTGGTTTTGTAGAAAAAATAAACCTGTTTTTCCATGGAATTTTCTCTCATGCCTATTACAAGGTGTAAGGAAACCAGGAGGTGAGATGTGAGTGTGAATGAGGGGGTGATACTATCTGAGCAGAGATGCTTAATGAAGGTCCAGTTTACGGTTGATATTTTAAGTGAGAGGAACTCGAACAAGGAGGAAAGCAATGAAAAAGGTCAAAAAAGTCCTTTCTGCGGTGTTGGTTGGTCTCAGCGCTGCTGATGCAGAGTGTTGCAGTCCCAGTATCCGCTGCGGAAGACCCATTTGAGGCAGCAGCGCCAACCGCGGGAGAATCCATCCGCCCAGAAAATGCCCCGGAGGGAAGTGAGGATAATCTCCAGGTCCTGTATGAGGTGGAGGAACAAAGAGAGGCTGCCGTGAAGCATTTCCGCCTCAGTGACGGAAGCTATGTGGCTGCCTCATATCCTACGGCCGTCCATTATGCTGTTGGAGAGGATGAATGGGAAGAAATTGACAATACCCTGAACCTGGTGTCTGGAGAGGGCTCTCAGTGGAGCCTGTTCTCCTCCGGCGGCCAGGTGTACCAAGCAGTGAATGGTGACAATGAAAAGTCGTATGCAGCTATCCTGGAGCCAGATGAGGAACTGCTTTCGCTGCAAAACTCTGATTTTGGCCTTCAAATGGCTATTTTGAGTTCGGAAACAGCGGAGGACTTGCTGGAAACCGCTGAACCAGTGCCTACCCCTGCCCCAGAGGAACCCTCCAGTTCGGAGAATCCCCAGGAGCCGGAGGAGTCGGAGCTGCCTATAGAAAGCTCTGACGAAAGCAGCGAGGAGGCAAATGAGCCCTCTGCGTCTTCCGAAGTATCTTCAGGGCTAGAATCTTTGGCTGCAGGTTCCATGGAAACGGAACTTGGCGAGGTTTATGCCGGCGAGTTTTCCGAGAATGGTGAAACGACGGAGCTGGAGGGCGAAGAAGTTTCGGATGTTATCCCAGAGGAAACCGCTGGCCCGGGGGATAGCTCTGAGGAAAGCAGCATCCCCGATGCTTCGGGATCCAGCGATGTAGGGGAGAGCGAATCCAGCCCCCTGCCCTCTGAAAGCGAACCGGAAAGTTCCGTGGTTGAGAGTGAGCCGGAACCTACCCCGCTGCCCACTCCTGACCCTACCGAGGAGCCCAGTGGTGGTTCCTCTATGGCAAGTGTGCCAGCGAAAGTAGAAAACCCTGATGAGGCTGAGTCGCCGGAACCTCCCGGGGGCGAAGGCGATATGCCGGGTGAAGAACCTGGCCCCGGCCCTGGGGACGAACCAGCTGAACCGGTGGAATCCGTGGAGGAACAGGTGCAGCCTGAAAAAATAGCCTCCAAGGTCACTTATGAAAATGTGCTCCCTGGCGTGGACCTGGTATACCAGAATTACGGGTTCAATGTTAAAGAGAGCATTGTGATCAAGTCCCAGCAGGATATGTACCGGTATAGTTTCCTGCTGAACTTTGATGGCCTTACTCCTGTTTTGGAGCCGAACGGAGGGGTAAGCTTAAAGAACAGCCAGGACGAAGTTATCTACCAGATACCGGCTCCCTATATGGTGGACGCCAATCAGGCCGTTTCTTATGACGCCTCTTACGAGCTGGCGCTCACAGAGCAAGGGTACGTCCTGACGGTCACTGTCGATGAAGCTTGGATGGACAGCACAGAACGCGCATATCCCATCTCGATCGATCCCACGTTCATCCTCTATGGCGGGGATTATCAGGGGAGCATCACGGCAACCAGCCTGACGGAAGGTTCTTCTGTGACTGGCGCTGGCGGCGAAAGCATCTACATCGGCACGGATTACGCTGGCCGGGAAATGCAGGCTTTCTTACAATTTGGTGAATTGCCTACGCTGCCTTCTAACTGCACAGTGTCTACTGCTGTGCTGGGATTGTATCAACACACATACAGTGCCGTAGCAATGAACCGGTTATTTGTGCGTGCCCATGAGGTTACAGGGGAAAGGCCCAGCAATTATACTTCCGCTGCCCAGTGGATTCGCAGCATGACTTGGAATACTCGTCCTGCATTTAGCAGCGATGTGGAAGCCTAGGGTATACTTTCGACCTCTCGGGACGGACCGTCAATATTGTGGATTACAATACAGACCGCACGGAGATCATCGGTACTTCCGCTGCCACGTACACGAAGAATGAGGGAACCTCTAAAAAGAACAATAAAGCCACTGGTGCTTCGTCTTCTGGTATCGCCACCCCCAATTTGATGGCCCGTTAACCCCAGCGGAATCAATTGTTCAGAATGACGTTGGCCAAACAGTAGCAGCTGGTGTAGCGGTGGGTGTTTCTGTTGTTGTTGTATATGAAGTTGTCAAATGGGGCGTTGCCATTGCGGCGGCACCTATAAGTGGAGGAGCAAGCTTAGTGGGTGCAACTTTAGTTCCTTGATAAGGAGGGGAAGGATATGTTAGGTTTATATATCCGAGTAGACAGAGAAGATAATTTTGGGACTACACTAAAGCGAGTTTTTGAAATAATATTTAAACATATGGACCCGTCCTTTTCATGTCTTCCTTCGGATTACGAATGCATTGACTCTGAGGATAATGTGCAATTACCTGGATTAATGTCCACGCAGCAGGTTAAGAGTCTCGTATGTGACGAGAAAAACATTCTTATCTGTGGCCGTTTTTTTCTTTATCCTAGAGGGGCAACTACAAAACCAATGGACTCATTTGACAAGTTCTTTTCTAGCTCTTGTCACACCATCATTCTGGTTTACGATGTTGTTGAGATAGAGGTTTATTCTAAAGAATCCGGCTATTTAGAACAATGCAGAAAGGACCTAGGTTGTCTTAAAGGTTGCGTGAATGTCGAAGAAATACAGGCTGATTCTTGTTTCCGTGATGATTTTGTCATCTAGGAAATATGTGTCTTTTCAAGCTAATACTCTGCAACTGGATGCTCCGTATTTTTTCATTTGTATTAAGAAGTGTTTCGTCTGTGAATGAAGTGCCCGGTGTATAGCCAAAAAGAGCCCTGGCGATTTGAACCGCCCCAGTAAAAACGGACAATAGACAAAATACCCCCTGATGTAGGAAAATAGAAGTACTACAGCAGGGGGTATTGTCATGGAAAGTAACCGTAAACCCAACACCCGCCTTGCGAGTGAAGAAGAATCCTGGCACACTATAAGAGACCAAGGAAGTACATGGCAGTACACGGTAGTGCCGAATAGTACTCAAGACTCTGAGACAGGAAGGTGGAGGCAGAGAACAAATGGAGAGTTTACAGCGAGTCAATCAAGAACAGCGGCTGGCGGAATGGGGCCGAAGGGTGGAGGCCTGCCGGAGCAGCGGGCTGCCGGTAGGTCAGTGGTGCGAGGAACATGGGATCGCGGTATCCACTTATTTTGCCTGGCAGAAGAGGGTGTTCCAGGCCTTGAAGGAAGTTCAGGAGATAACCTTACCCAGGCCAAATTGCAAAAAGGAACATCTGGAATTTACCTGCAAAGCAGCGCTACGTATTCGTCCGATGGGAATCATACGTCTACCGTAAACGATGTGAATAACATCACAACCACATACACCTATGATGGCCTTGGCAGGGTTACTGGCAGGACATCACCTACAGAAACAGGTAACATAACAGTTGCCCAGACCTATGTGTCTGGTAGCGACAGAATCAACAGTAACTATGTTTCCGGGCAGCTGTCGATAGCCAACACCTATGAGGATGGAAGTTTGACTGCAACCTCCAGAAAGACCTTTGAGAACAGTGTTCCCCAATGGCAACGCTACAATATGCCTGTGGATGCTTGGGGCAATATGACAGCAGTGCAGGTCCAGTCTGGGAACCACGTAGATTCCGGGGATGATGTGACTTGGAATTCTCCCATTACGTTTGCTTCCTATGAGTACGCTCCGAACGGTGGCCCCATCACATCTTTGGAATATGGCAATGGGGACTCTGAATCCTATGGCTACAATCTGTACGGTCAGTTATCCTCTATCCAGCATTACTCTGAGAATCTTTTGGAGTATGTGGAGTCCTATGCCTATGACCCCTTTGGCAATGTAGGCCACAGTGTTGTGACAGATGGCTCGGGTAGCCTTATTGCGGATTATCAGTACGAATACGATAGCCTTGGCCGCCTGATTCGCAGCCAGCAGAGTGGCGACGGCGTGACGGAGCTGTGGACTCAGCACGAGTATGATGACCAGAACCGGTTGAGTGACCAGTACTGGCGTGTGTCCGACAGTTCACTCCATGAGTCCTATAACTACAACAACAATAATGGTACTCTTAGCAGTATGCTGCTGGGTACGGGCCGCACCCTCTCCTTTGAGTATGACAACTTGCTTCGGGTCAGCAGGAGAAATGTTTCTGGCGTGTATCAGCACCGCAGAAATTATATTGGTACGGGCATTGCTAACCGGCAGTCCAACCGTATCCAGTATTTTGTCTACGCTTCCGCGGATGGTGCAGACACCAAGCTGAACTACCGGTATGATTATGATGCTGCTGGCAATCAGCGAAGTCTATCGTTCCGTTGGTTCTGACACGCTTGCATTCTACAACAGTTACGAGTATGATAAGCTTGGGCAGTTGACCAAGGCCACGGACAGCCGTGGAACGGAAACTTATACCTACAACACTGCGGGCAACTTGTTGAGCCGCACGTTGGCAGGTGATACGGTCACATATTCCTACGACAATGCCCAGTGGAATGACCTGCTCACCGCTTACGACGGACAGAAGATCGCTTACGAGGGCCAAACCTACAATTCCTCCCGCAATTCTGTGTCCGGCACGGTTATCAGCGGCAATCCCGTCAGTTACTACAATGGTACCCGCTGGAGTATGGAATGGTCTGATAGTAACCGGCTAGTGGAAGCTAACTCCAATAAGGCAGACGTTACCTATACCTATGACCGCAACGGCTTGCGGACCACCAAGACAGTGGATGGTGTTACTTACCATTACGCCTACGCCGGCGATAAGCTGGTTTGGCAGGAGTGGGACGGCAACGAGTTTTTCTTCTTCTATGACAACGAAGGTGCGCCGGTTGGCTTCTGGTATCACCCTGCCAGCGGCTCCAACGTGACAGGCTACTACATGACCACCCAGCAGGGTGACATCACCCGCATTGAGGATGTCAATGGCAATGTGCTGGCCACCTACGAGTACGACGCCTGGGGCAAGCTCATTTCCTCCAGCGGCAGTTTAGCAGAGCTCAATCCCTTGCGGTACCGCGGATATTATTATGATGTTGAAACCGAATTCTACTATATATCCACCAGATATTATGACCCCAAAGTCAGCCGATTTATTAGTGCAGACAAAGTGGATTATTTATGTGCTGATGGAAGTCTCTGGAGCTATAATCTGTTTGTTTACTGCATGAATAATCCGGTAAACCGTTTTGATGTTAACGGTAATCTTTCTTTGCCAAATTGGGCTAAAGTTACAATTGGTGTAGTGGCAATTGCGGGACTTGGTATTGCATCTGTATCGACTGGAGGTGCTGCTGCTGTGGTTTTGGGTGCAGCTTTATCTGGTTCAATTTCAGGTGGTTTGTCTGGCGCTGTGATTGGCGCAATAGGTGGAGGAATATCCGATGGATGGCAAGGTGTATTAGACGGTGCGTGTTCTGGCTTCATGTCTGGTGCGGTGATTGGGGGAATAACAGGGGCAGCTACTTCTGGAATAAATGTTGTAACGCAAAGTACAACTATTGTTGGAAAAGCGCATGGCTCCAATTTGCATAAGTTAGCATCGAATATGGAAGCTGGCAAAATGACCGCATCGGGTAAATACTCCAAAGTGGCTCTTAACCGAGCGCTAAAGACCGTTGGTTTAAATGGTTCAAAAAGGCCAGATGTCATCGGTGTATCAAAAAGCGGGAAGAACAAAATTGTTGAGGTAGTAAGTCCGCGACAAAGCACGAAGTATATTGTGAACAAAGTTAATGATATGGTTTCAGCAAATCGTAACTCTGTTGGCAAAGTAATCACGTGGGTTCGCCTTATGTTTAAATGAGAAAAGGAGGATATAGTTAATGGTACCAGAAAGACTTAAAGACTCATTAAAAATAGTTGCAATTCATGATGAAGCAGAAGTTACGACAGTTGAAGCTGATTTAACTTGTTGTAATTCGGAAAGCTTTGATATTTATTTTTGTGGTGAGATTAAGAAAAAAGCCTTTTCTCGAGTCAGGATGTTTCCCGAAAATGATGTTATACTGCTAGAAGCTCACTGTAAAAAATGCGGTAAGATTTTAACCGTATTCGATAGCACAAGAGATGGGTATGAACCTGATACGGAAAAAAAGGTATTTCCTGAGAAACAGCTTTTTGAATGTGATAAATGCAAAAAAAGTGATTTCTCAGTTAACGTCGTATTTGAATATCCTGGTAAAGAGGAATTGGAGTTGTTGAATTTAACACATCCAGATATGTCCTTTACATGGGTATGGGCTACAATAAAGTGCAATATGTGCAACAAGACCTATAATAATTTTTTGGACTATGAGACTTCATAAAAGAATATCGT
>OLZO01000835.1_pt1 | contig 12051 bp, 8 predicted proteins | sample 1644431 | NCBI WGS metagenome assembly OLZO01 (sample SAMEA103958145, study PRJEB25191) | human gut metagenome | biome: human-associated habitat [ENVO:00009003]; feature: intestine environment [ENVO:2100002]; material: feces | place: Germany | collected 2013/2015
CACCGAGATCTACACTCTTTCCCTACACGACGCTCTTCCGATCTGCGTGGTCTTTCGCTCTATTATAAGAAAGCAAATCTTGCCCTTATTTACTGCGGCAAGCGCAGGAGCGGCGGGAGTGCCGTAATAGCAGCCGTTATAGCAGGCATATTCGAGGAAGCTATCTTCCTCTATCATGCTTTCAAAATCGGCAGTTGATTTAAAGAAGTAATTAACTCCTTCAATTTCGCTTTTTCGCGGAGCTCTTGTGGTGGCGGAAATCGACTCGCACACATCGCTTCTTATTTTGGATATTTCTTTAAATACGGTGTCTTTACCGCACCCGCTCGGAGCGGAAAGGATAACTATCATGCCTGTTTTTTTCATTGCGTATCAACCTCCGCACCGAATTTTTCGGCAATTTTCGATAAATCAAGATAGGAAAGAATCACATTATAGGAATCCATAACGATAACGCTCATTGTTTTTCTGCCGTGAGTGGCATCAATCAAAACGCCGTTTGATTTAGCGTCCTGCACAATGCGCTTAACGGGAGCGGATTCCGGGCTTACGATTGAAATAACCCTGTCTGCATTTACGAGATTGCCGAAGCCGATATTAACCAAGTTCATAAACGCACCTCTGAATCATTCAATATTTTGAATTTGCTCTCTGATTTTTTCGATTTCCGCTTTAATGTCAACAACCTTGCGGGCAATGGAAACATCGCCGGCTTTTGAGCCGATGGTGTTTGACTCTCTGTTCATTTCCTGCACAAGGAAATCCATCTTTCTGCCGATCGGCTCTTCGCTCTGCAGGAATGTGAAAAGCTGCTCTATATGAGAGCGCAGGCGAACGGTTTCCTCGGCAACCGCCACCTTATCGGCATAAATCGCAACTTCTTGAATAATTCTTGCTTCATCGAGCGAAACATCGCCGATTAGCTCATGAACGCGGGCAATCAATTTATCGTTATATTCCTTAACGGTTTGCGGAGAACGCTCCTCGATAAATTTAACGCAATCAAGAATATAAGCGGCTCTGGATTCAACATCCGCTTTCATCTTTGCGCCCTCAACCTCGCGCATGGAAACAAATCTTTCAATTGCCTCGTCGGCAACCTCTCTAATATATGACCAAAGCTTTTCTTCATCTTCCTCGGCCTTTTTAACTACAAGCACATCGGGGAATTTTGCAACCGCGACAGTGCCGTAATCGGGCTTAAGCGAATATTTTTCGCTGATTTCGCCGAGCGCCTTAACATAAGCGCTTGCCAAAGTGTGATTAACGGCAACCTCGGCATTATCGCTGTTTAAAGCTTCTATTCCGAGATAGCAATCAACCTTGCCGCGGGAAACCTTAGAATTGATATAGGATTTTAATTTTTCCTCGGCAAATCCGTATTGGCGCGGCAGGCGGCAATTGAACTCAAAATACCTGTGATTAACGGATTTAAGCTCAACTGAAATAACATAGCCGTCTATCTCCTTCGCGGCTCTGCCGAAGCCGGTCATTGATTTAAGCATATTACAATCTCCACATAATCAAACATGGCGCAGATAAACTGCGCCATTTATTTTTTTAAATATTATAAAACTTGTATATATTGAGGTCAATAGTTTGTTAACATATTGTTTACATTATTCATTATTTATTTACATTTTATTTTGCTTGATTTTATATGTTAAAGAAGATGGATGCTTTCTTCCGAATAAAACATAAAGAACAACGGAAAGAATATTTGCAAATGATATAACAGCAAACATTTTTTCATAACCGACATAATCAATCATAACGCCCGCAAGGCCACCACCTATTCCGATGCCGATATCATAAGCACAAAGAAAAGTTGAATTAGCCGCACCGCGCTTATTCGCAGGTGCAATATTTACCGCCATTGCCTGAAGAGACGGCTCAATTCCGCCGAAAGCATAACCGGACAATACAGCAGAAACAATAAATCCCGCATTATTCGGAAACAAAGCAAGAGCGAGCAGCGCAAGAAACATTGAAGCATTACAAGTGTAAACAAAAACAGCTTCGCCCTTTTTATCCGCAACCTTTCCTACAGAGAATCTTGTTATAAGCAGCATAATTGCCATAACGGTAAAATACAAACCACCGGAAACCGTTATATCGGAGAAATCGGAAGCAAATTTTAAAGTATAATTTTCAAGAGCGCCGTATGTAAGCAGAAAAACAAGTGCAACGGCAGATGCGGGAAGCGCATTTTTATCTATCAAATCTTTAAAAGAAAAAGGTTGTTTTTCAATTTTAAGCTTAGGTGTTTTGAGCAAAGCAAGCAAAAGAAGCGAAAAAAGCATTATCCCGCAAGAAACAATATATAAAAGCCCGAAGCCTTTGTTCATTAAAAATTCGCCGATTGCCGGTGCACATGCGGTTGCAAGAGCCGTTGCCATTCCGAAAATGCCCATTCCCTCTGCAAAGCGAGGCTTGGGAATAACATCCGTTGCAACGGTTGATGTTGAAGTGTTTGAGCAAGCAAGAGAAATTCCGTGCACAACACGCATTATTACGGCAAGAAAAACGGATGCCGCAAATGTGTAAACAACAAGATAACCAAGCGGCATTAAAGCCATTCCGCACAATCCCACAAGCAAAACAGACTTACGCTTTCCGCAATCAAGTATTTTGCCGACAAAAGGCCGAAAGAAAACGGCAACAACAGAAAACAATGTTGCGCAGGCGCCGGAAACACTGTCTGAATAACCAAGCTCGCGCACAAAAAACGGGAAAGTTGAAAGCACCATAAGGTGGTTTAAAAACACAAGAAAGTTAATTACTATTACTATAATGAAATTCTTGTTCCAAAGCTTAATTTTTTCCATAAAATCCTCCTAAAAAAGCAAAAAAGCGCAAGGCCGTCATCCGGTCTTACGCTTTAGCTGCTCGATGTATTTAATAAAATAATTATATCAAAGCAGAAGATTTTTGCAAAGGTGATTTTTAACAAACATTTGAAAAAAGGGAACAAGTATTTTATTAAAAATGAAAAGAGCAGAGGCATAAGCCTCTGCTCCATTGTTTTGAATTCAGAATTCACGAAGCTCGGTATCATCCAAAGTTTCATCACCGTGAATATCCCAAGATGTTGTGATCTGCTCCGCAACAGTAAACTTTTCAATCTCCGCAAGAGGAGATTCATATAATTTTTTCATTATTCCACTCCTCCTCAATCATGGCAAATATTGCCATATGCTATAGTTTGAATAGTTGCAGGTGAATAAGAACCATCGCCGTCTATATCAACAGTGCATTTATACTTAACATAAGGTCTTGCATAAACCTGTGTTGAGCTGTCTGTTGAAATCTTAGCCATAAACTGGTTATCGGAAGACGGGTTCTTTGCAGGAACGGCAGTTACACCGGAAGCGCCGATTATGAATTTGCTCATATCGGAGCCAACCGAAGCATCCGTTGTGAAGAGAGTGCCCATTTCGGTTATCTCAACATTAGGACCGAGATTCTTTGTTGAAGCACCGCTGTACATTACAAACAGATTATTGCCGTTTACCGCAACAAGCTTACCTATAGAATAAACGAAAGGTAATCTATTGTCAAGAGAAACTATTTGGCGATTATCTGTTATTGGAACGCCGCCGATTGTGTAATCGCCTTCACCGTTCTTATAAATTGAATAGAAATTCAAATCGCCCGAAGTGAGGAATGAATAGGAATCAGAATAAGAAACGGGATAGAATGTGCCGTTTATTTCAGCTGCGATACCGTAAGCACCTTCTGCAGCATTAACGGTTTCATACTTATCGTATTCATAATACTGAGGCACACCGTCCATAGTTACGGTAATAGTGTCTGCAGCCTTATCGAATACCATTTGTGCTCTGAGAATCTTATCGCTGCCTGCATAATCGCCAACCGTGATGGTTGTGTCGTTTGCAATATCCGAATTATTAACCTTCCAACCCTTGAATGTGAAGTAAGGTGTGTTTTCAAGCGATGAGAGATTGCTTGAATCAAAGGTTGCAGAATCGATTACATAGGAGCCGTTCTTAAGAGTTAACTGAACATCCTTGGCAACGTTGTGCTCTTGAACAAGGCTGCCGAACTTATCATAAATCTGAACCTTAACATAATTCTCATCAACAGCCTGCTTAGAGCAATATGCGGTGATTTCAGTGTTGCTGTTAATCTTCAGATTATAGGTTTGAGATGCAGGAATATTTGTTTGCTTGGTTGAGCCGGAAACAACTTCCCAACGATAGCACTTATAGCCGCTCGGAACACTTGAAAGTGTGTTAAGGTTAACAGAATAAGTGTTGCCGTATTTAAGGATTTGAGAGTTTGTTACGGTTGAAGTACCGTCGTCAAACTTAACATTAAGCGTAACGGTGTATGTGCTGCGGATAGAAGAATTATCATCCGTGTTTGCCTCATTAAGATCCGAAAGAATCTTTGAGGTGTAGCTATCAAGCTTGGTTTGATCCTCCTTAGAGAAATCTTTATAAGATTTATCGTTTGCCAAAACATATGCAGAAGCACCTGCGGTTTTGAAAGAAGGAGTTGTGATTGAATAGCCTGCGCTTACGCCGTTTGCATAAGTTACGGTTGAAGCCTTTGTGCCGTTTGCGGTAACTATGCCGTAAATGGACTGATCTGCAACTGTGCCGATATCAAATCTGTATTTCGCGCTGAATGCAGCCATATCCTGATATTTAAGAATATTTGTTGCTGCATCATAAGCGGTGTAATCTGCAACTTCGGTAAGATTATCATTTGTGGCAACAAGATTTGAGCTTGAAAGATCGATATTCTTTTGTGCCGAAGAAAGCTCTGAATCGCTTACGGATTTAATTATGAATCTTGCATTTCTTACATTAACATAGCCTGCTTTATCGTCCTTAATGTAGTCGCCTTCTTCAAGACGATCTTCGGTGTACTTGCCGCCGGCATCTTTGTCATAATAGGTGCCAACATAAACAAGCCTGTCAACGCCGGAAGCGTTAAGATCAAGATTGCCGTTTGAATCATAAACAAAGCCGGAGGTTACAACATTGCCTACTCTGTCGTAAGCGATATAAGGGCCGTATTGATCCAAATCGGGATTTGTGTTTACATAGCTGATAAGATATTTAGGCGTGTTTTTCTTAACAGCATCATCTGTGCTTGAAATAGCCTTAGCAGCATCATAGCTTTGCGAGAATGCATTATATGTGCTGTAAGTATATTTCTGATCACCGTTTGCGGTGAGGTTGTTTTGGTTTTTATTGATTGTGTAAGCCGTGCCGTCTGCAACTTTAGTATCAACAGGAGAAAAATCTGCCTTGTTTGTTAAATGCGCATAAGCGGTCTTAATGTTGTTTGAAAGGCGGGTTACGGTTGACTGCTTGGTTACGAAATGCTGATTATCGCCAAACGGGTCAAGAGAAGTATAGTGATTTTTAACTGCATTATAAGCAGATTCAAAAGCCGTCCAAGCGTCTGAAGTGTATTCATCCTTATGCTGCAATGCTTCATTATAAAATGATTCATATTCAGCGGCAGTTTGGTTAAGCTCGGTATAATCCGCTTTTTGCTCTATCTTTGAAACATCAATGCTTTCAAGCTTTTTAACCTTTTCGCAAAGTGTGTTTGCAAGAGTGGTAACATTATCGCTGTTTACAACATCAATCATATAGCTTTGGCTTGTGAGAGCATCATAAGCATCAAGAAGCTCCTGAGCAGATTCTGGGTCATAATCATAGATATGAGACAAAATGTTCAAACGATCCTTATTGAACAATGCTTCTTTAACCGGAACAAAGCTTACAACATAAATTGGGCCGGTTGATGGTATTGTAAGAGAAGTTACCCAATACGATCCAAAAACATTTGTTTTAACGCTTGCATCCGATGTATAAGTCGGAGTGATAGAAGTCCAATAAGAATTAACATTTCTGTTTCGGTAGGACCCGTGCCGGTATACTTTAAATAGTTTGAACCGGCCTGCCATTGCTGTGCACCATTAACTTTACCGGGGCAGTTAATTCTGTTTGTTGATTTATCATATGACGAAGTATGATTCAGTCTTCCGCCGCCACTGTAATACCAACCATTAAAATTAAGGTTGTCAACATTACTGAAGGTTTGGGTCATATCAAAGTGCCAAAGATCTGCAAGTGCCACATCGCCGGCAGATGGATAAATCGTTTCGGCGTATGCGTCAGTGCCGGTATTATCTCTCTTATAGATACCGGCGTTTATGGGAGCAGTTGAAGTGTCTTCTGCACCGTTATAAAGCCAAACAAATGAGCCGGAGGCAATACCGACATTATAGCCATCCTTAGTTTCCGGCCTGATAATTGACGAAGTATTAACAGATGAAAGCATATTATGAGTATATGTTTCATCGATAACGCTACTGTTACCGGTAGTTATGCCGTTTAAGGTTTCAGGCTTTGAATACTCTTTCATGTTATCGCTGTTAAGAGCGGTCATCATCTGAGTATAAAGTTCTGAAATTTCTTCCGGATTAACTTCTTTTTCACCTTTTTCAACAGCCGCTTTATAGCGCTGAGCCTCATCATAAATCTTATATGCGGCACCCATATTAGTGAATACGGTGTTCATATTATCATCAATCTGCTGAATTTTTTCTTCAAATTCGGTGATTGTTTCATTAAGAAGAGTATCTGCTATTTCAAGGTTATCCTGAAGATAAATATCCTTGGCGGCATAAGTGCCGTTATAAATGGCGAAGTTATCAATAAAGCCGTCTGCAGGTGAAGCGTATCCGCCGTAGCTCTTACCGTAAGAAACAGTGTGCTCCTGAGCAAGATAATCATGAATTGCCTTGCCCTTAACGAGTGAGTTTTCTGCTGTGTAAGTGTTTACCTTGCTGACAAGCTGACCGTTAACATAGGTGTAAACAACATCAAAATCAGCATCGGGCTGAACCTGAATAACTATATGATTCCATTTATCTGCCGTGAGACCCTGGCTGCCGAAGACATTTGCAATATCAATTGCTGACTTATCGATGCCCTCTTCCCAAGCATAATGAAGAGTGCCGTCTTCCGAGAGCTCAAAGTAAGCGCGTGATGCGGCAGAGCCGGACGCCTTGCCGAGCGAGAATACGGTGCCGGTGTTAATAGTTTCACCCGGATTATAATAGGTGCTGATGGTGTAGCCGTTTGCGGCAGAATCATTAGCAGCATAAGTGTAGTGCGAATCAAAGCCAACTCCGCTTGCCTGCGCAAAGCTGCCGACCTGACCCTGAATTGCTTTAGGATCGGCAACGGTTGCATTATATGCAGTGTAACTGTTTGTGCCGATTGTTGTTGTTTCAAACGGGTCAAAATATGAACGGGCATTTTTATCCAAAGCTGTTGTTGGATAAACATTATCAAGCTCTGCAAGAGATTTTGTTATATCATTTGCAGAAAGCGCTCTGTTATAAATTCTGAAATCGGAAATATAACCATCAAGCATAAGATCCTGACCATAGGAAGAAATACCGAAGAAGAGATTTCCTGATTTTAATCTTTCTATCGTTGAACCCTGAGAATCAGAGAAATAAAGCGGTGTGCCCTGCTTATTAACGGACTTCATATCCTTGTTGTAGGTGGTTTTAATAAGCTGACCGTCTACGAAATAATGGATATAAGAATCTGTAACAGTCATGGTATAAAGGTGCCAGCTGCGAAGATTATCACTGCCCATATAGCCCTTCATGAAGTTGTTGGTGCCGTTATTGTTTACGCCAAGTGAGTTGCCGGCAGTTACATACATATAAGCATTATTCAATTGCGATTCTGTTGCAGAATCCCAAGCAAGAGTGCCGGGCTCCTTAGCGGAAGTCCAATCAAAGAAGTGGCCGCTGAAGTCATTTTGCCCATCGATGCTTGTTTTGGTTGAATAACCGTACCAAGAGAAGGTTACGCCGGATTTATCATCTACGCCATTAAACAAATCGGTTGTATTGTTAAGATAAGCATAACCGCCGTTCTTTGTGCCGGAACTGTTTACGGCATCAGTCGGCTGGAAGCGAGCCGCTGCAATTGTTTTGCCGTTTGCATCTTTTGTTGTTACGGCAGTTGCGCCGACATTAACAAGAGTGTTTTTGCCGTTTTTATCTGCAGCATCATAAGTTAAATCCGAATTTGTGAAATATCTTGCAACAAGGCAATCATTTACATCTTCACCGGACATAACACCCGATGAATCATAGGTTTCTTTGCCGTATTTAGTTGCGAGCTTATCATAATCGGAAGATGAAATATATGTTACGGAGCCGTGACGGGGAGAAAGATGGTTGATATTATTTTCAGTTTGCGCATTACTATAAACGTTCTCCAAATCGTAGCCGTTGAAAACAGCGAAAATAGGATTGCCGTAAGTATCGGCCATAAGAATATATTTACCGTCTGCAAGAGAACGATATACCTGGACTCCTTCAAGATTGTCGATATCCGTATTACCGCCGTCGCCGTTAAAGACAGAAGTGCCGGCGTATGGGCCGTTAATGTTTGCACTTGTTGCCCAATAGAGATCGTCACTATCATCGTTCTTATAGAACATATAGTAAAGGTTCTTTGCCGAATCGTAAGTGATATCACCGTCTATCGTATCAACGGTTTTATTGGATGAGCTGTATTGAGCAGATGTGTTGGACATCAAAAGAGCAGGCTCGGAAGTGAATGTTTTGAAATCGGGTGTGTAAACATAATAGAGAACCGTTGAGCCGTTATCCGCTGTTTTGATGGAGAGATAAAGCATATACTCTTGGCGGTTTGCATCCCAGATAGCCTGAGGAGCCCAAGCTCTGTCTATATCCTTGCCAAAAACATCCTTAAGATCAATATTCCAAGGAACAACGCTTTCAATATCGCCGAGATCGGTGATATGCCAGCACATAATCTTGCTGTTGCCGCTCCAAGATGAGCCGTTAACAGAATTCATATCAGTTGCAAGCATATAATAGCTGCCGTCTTCCGCACGGAAGATATACGGGTCTCTTGCATGGCCTGTGGCTGCGGTGCCCGAGCCTGTTGAGGGAACGCCGTCTTTCTTAGGATATGATTCCGTTGTTGTTTGATTAATAAAAGATCTGTTGCCGTTTAAAGCTTCAAAGTTTTCACCGTCGTCAGAAACAGCGAAGCGGATATATTCACTGTCGTTACCGGTGAAATAAGCGAAGAGATATTTATTAACATCTGCAGGAAGCTTATTCGGCGTTGCATCAGACTTTGTGCCGGTGTAGAAAGTGATGCCGTTATAAAGCTGATCATCGCAGTAATAGCTGCCATCCTCATCACCGATTGCAATATTAGAGATTTTGGAAGTGTCTATTTTGCTATAGCCTTTGAAAAGGTTTTGAACAAGCTTACCGCTTGCATCGGTAATGTAAGCGTGGAAATAACCATCAACATAAGTTAAAACATAGTGATATGTTTCATTCCGCTTCAAAATTGTTGAGCTGTGAGAAAGGTTATAAGAGCTGCTTGAAGTGCTGGTGAGGGTGTTACCTGCCGAATAAGCAGGGCCGCAAAGGTCTTGCACAAAAGCCCAGCTGGGATCTTTCATATCTGCATTTTGCTTTCCCAGAACAGCCGAATCAGACATACCGATTGCCAAAAAGCCGTATCTGCCTGTGACGGAAGACTCGTCGTTTTGAACAGTATATTCCAAATCAACCTTAAAGCTGTCTGCACCTGTGATGGGTGTGTAGCCAAGGCCGGAATACTGATTCATGAAAGTATAACCGTCTGCAATATAAAGGCCTTTACTGTCAAGCGTCATTGTATTGTCATGATATGAGTTTGCAGTCCAGTTCATGGTCTTATCGCCGTCAACATAAGCAGAGCCGGTTATCTGGCGGCGTGTATCGCTGCCGGAAGTTGCCTTTTCACCCCAAAATGATTTGGAGAAATCCGTGGAAGCAGCACGAGTCCATGTTGTGCCGTCGGCGAACGCAACTAAAGGCGCGCTTGTGACAAGCATAAGCACAGCAAGAAACAGCGCAATTGCTTTTTTTGAAAAATGTTTTTTCATAATTATGCCTCCTTATAAACATACCGTGCCGAAAATGCGGGATTTACTGACTGCATCCGCTGCATAATTTGCACAGGCGTCATTGCCGCACATAATTACGGCAATTTTAAAATATATCATGATTATAATATTATACTGATAATTATTTGTCAATAAAAAATTAACAATTTGCTTTGCAATTTATACAGATTTGCAATATTGTCATAATCTTAATTGTCTGATATTCACACCGTGAATTTAATATTTGCACTTATTTTAGTTTCAATCCCATTATATGCATATAAATTTGCGCTATGTTCATAATTAGTTTACATAAATTTTACACAATCAATCACTTTCGAGCATAAAAAAAGCACCCAAATTCGCATTGGGTGCTTATATAATCATAATAAACCAAACATATTATAATCACAATAAATCAAAACATATAATATTTCTTTAATTCCGAAGCATTAAGAGCAAAATTATTGCGAAGCTCTTTTTTATATCTTTCCATATTCACATCGCTATGTTCGGTTTCCTTGCTCCAAAGGTGCACCGTCCACGCGTCATTACCGAAAAATGCGGGAATGAGCGGCCCCACGGCGGCGGCTTTGATTTTTGAAAGCACATCGCCGTCATACACAGCCTGCATAAAATATCTGAAAAGGAAATACACGGCAATATTCTCGCAGCTTTTGGAGTTGATTGCAGAAGGGTTAAGTTCGGCGTTTTCAACCTTTTCGCGCCACTCCGGGTTAATCAGCTCGGGATTATCAAAAGTGCTTGCAAAAGGCGCAGGAGCGCTTCCCTCCGCATACGGCCCAATCTCGTTTTGAAGCTGCACGCCGAAATCGAGAAGCTCAGCCATGCGCTTATTAAGAGGCTGCGCGGAATTTTTAACAATCTCATACGCTTTTTTGCGTGCGGTCAAAAGCTGAAAATAAAGCTCGGCGTCAATATCGTTGAGCGACGGCGGCAAATCGTTTATTTCGCTCACGAAGTCAAAATCAGTTTTTTCGCTCCACATTATATCCGCCGCAACGGGGCACGAATAGGAAATGCCCATTTCGCGTGTGCCGCCGAAATCGTTTATGAAGCGCGGAAAAGTGCGGCAGGTAAACGGAGTATGCTCTCCCCCGATTGCGATATGCATATCACACAAATTGCCGTCATTTAAAAACGGGCAGCGTTTATTGGGAGTAAGGCGAAAAACCGTGTTACCGTATTCGTCCTTATCAAGCACGCTGTCTATTCTTTCGCGGATTTCACCGGCAAGTGTTTCGTAATACGCAAGCGAGCGTTCATCCGCGTCAACCTCCCACCCCTGGCAGCAGGAATCCGGGCACGTTCCCGCGATGCATTTAAAATTCTTATAAAAAGACGGAGTTACAAGCCTCATTTAACTTCACCGCCAATCTTTTTATTAAATGATTTATTTTTTAATTTAGATACTATCTTATTATAGGCAGCCGTTACTACGGCAGAAAATGCAACAAGGCAGGCAAGGTCAACAAGCACAAGAAGCCGAAATTCGCAATTTAAATCGCGCTCGCCGACATAAATAAACACTGCCTGATTCAAATACATGGCATAAGTTATTGAGCCGAGAAAGCCGCTGAATTTATTATTGAGCAATTTTGAAACAACGCCCTGCCCGAGCGCGGTAACGAGAATAAGCGCGCAAATCGCAAAAAGGGCTATAAAATCAAGAATATTCCAATGCCCGCGCCACGCGATATATCCGCACAGAAGCGGCAATATGATTTCCAAAACGGAGAGCGTGATTTTATCAAGCTTGGAAAAATCACGGTTTTTAAGCTTATTATAAATGCAATAAAGCGTACAGCCGATACCTATTTCAGAAAAAGCCCTGAAAAACGCGCCGAGGAAAACGGGCGAAATGCTTGTTATATCAATCTTTCCGAAATTTGTGAAGCAATACCCCGCAAAGCCGAGAAAAGCAAGCGGAGCGATAATACAGGTGTATTTTTCGCGATATTTAACGGCAAGATAATAAGCGAGAAAGGAGCCCCAAAGAAGCCCGCTTACAAACCACAGATGCAGATTAACCGGGCTTCT
>OLZO01000836.1_pt1 | contig 12039 bp, 6 predicted proteins | sample 1644431 | NCBI WGS metagenome assembly OLZO01 (sample SAMEA103958145, study PRJEB25191) | human gut metagenome | biome: human-associated habitat [ENVO:00009003]; feature: intestine environment [ENVO:2100002]; material: feces | place: Germany | collected 2013/2015
ATTGAATAAGACATTATATTATCTATAAATCGGGCGCAAAGGTAGGAATATTTTCTTGACCGACAAAAGAATACCCAAAGAAAAGATGGTGATATCCGTATTTTTTGTAATATTGCAAGTCTAACATTATACGACTTTCAACATGGACGGAACATTGGACAAAATCAGGGTGCAGTTTGATTATCTGCCACTTATTAATTTCGCGATGCAGCAAAACAAAGTATCGGTCATCCATCAGCTTTCGATTGAAAACATGACGTCCGAACCCTTCAGAAACATTCAGGTACAAATCACTGCCGAACCCGACTTCGGCAGTATCACTCCTGTGATGGTGGAAGCGATTCCCGCCAATGATTCCGTGTGTCTGCAATCGTTCAGCCTGGTCTTGTCCGCCAATTATTTCGCCCAGCTGACCGAGCGTATGTCGGGAAGTCTGAAAATAGAAATCCGCTCCGAGGCGGAAACGATCTTTACCCGGACCTACCCCATCGACATTCTGGCATACGACCAATGGGGCGGAATCAATATATTCCCCGAGATGCTGGCAGCGTTCATCACCCCCAATCATGCCGTGCTCACTCCTATTATCAAGAGAGCCGCCGCCATTCTGGAACAGTGGACCGGTACTCCGTCACTGGACGAATACCAAAGCCGCAATCCGGACCGTGTGAGAAAGCAGATGGCAGCCATCTACACCGCTCTTACCGAACAGCAAATTATTTACAGCACCATTCCCGCCAGCTTCGAAGAGCACGGGCAGCGTGTCCGTCTGACAGATTCCGTACTGGCACAAAAGCTCGGAACTTGTCTGGATATGGCACTGCTTTATGCTTCCTGCCTCGAATCCATCGGACTGAATGCCCTCATCGTCATCACCAAAGGACATGCTTTCGCAGGTGGCTGGCTGGTGCCGGAAACCTTTCCGGACCCTGCCATCGACGATGTATCCTTACTGACCAAACGAACCGCCGAAGGAATCTACGACATCACGCTGGTAGAAACCACCTGCATGAATATGGGACATAATGCCGACTTCGACAACGCCGTGAAAAGCGCGAACGGCAAACTGAGCGATCCGGGCAGTTTCATCCTCGCCATCGACGTCAGAAGGGCCAGGCATTCGGGAGTCCGCCCGATCCCGCAGCGCGTACTGAACGGACAAGTATGGGAAATAAAGGAAGATGAGGATATGAACAGAAATACCACGCACGCCACTCCGCAAAGCGTGAATCCATATGATTTGTCGGGCAGCGAAACTCAGACAGTCCTCACCAAACAGTTGCTTTGGGAGAGAAGACTGCTGGATTTGAGTCTGCGCAACAACTTGCTGAATATCCGGATTACAAAGAACACTCTTCAGCTGATTCCGGCAAACCTTGCCTGTCTGGAAGACGCCTTGGCGGAAGGAGATGAGTTTCGTATCCTCCACCGTCCCGCCGAATGGGAGAATCCGGCGATGGAGTTTGGCATTTATTCTTCCATACCGGAATCGGATCCGATAGCCGACTTCGTTAATTCGGAGCTTTCACAGAAAAGGTTACGTTTTTACTTGCCGGAGAATGATTTGGGCAAAGCACTGACTCACCTGTACCGTTCGTCCCGTACTTCTATCGAAGAGAACGGAGCGAACACGCTTTATCTGGCTCTCGGACTTCTGAAATGGTACGAAACACCTTCCAGCGAACGTCCCCGTTATGCACCGATATTGCTGCTGCCAGTCGAAATCATCCGCAAGTCAGCCGCCAAAGGGTATGTGATTCGTTCGCGGGAAGAAGAAACGATGATGAATATCACCTTATTGGAAATGCTTCGTCAGAACTTCGGCATTTCCGTACCGGGACTTGATCCGCTTCCGACGGACGAAAGCGGAGTCAACGTAAAACTGATTTACTCCATCATCCGGCACTGCATCAAGAATCAGCGTAAATGGGATGTGGAGGAACAGGCTATTTTAGGTATCTTCTCCTTCAACAAGTTTATCATGTGGAACGACATCCACAACAATGCTCCCAAACTGACTCAAAACAAGATTGTCTCCAGCCTCATCAACGGAAAGATCGAATGGAACGCGATTACGGAAGAGATGGATGCCTCTTACATGGACAGACAGTTATCTCCGGCAGATATCGTGCTGCCCATCATTGCCGATTCATCTCAGCTGGAAGCGATTTATGAGGCGGTGCACGACAAGACTTTTATCCTGCACGGCCCTCCGGGAACCGGAAAGTCCCAAACGATAACGAACATCATCGCCAACGCGCTTTATAAGGGTAAACGAGTCTTATTTGTTGCCGAGAAGATGGCAGCCCTCTCCGTCGTCCAAAACAGACTGGCGGCGATAGGACTTGCTCCGTTCTGTCTGGAAATTCACTCCAACAAGACAAAGAAATCCACTGTCATCTCGCAACTAAAGGAGACAACCGAAATCATCAGACGAACTCCTCCCGAAGAGTTCAAGAAGGAAGCCGAACGCCTGCTGAAGTTACGAACGGAACTAAACAAATACATCGAAGCCTTACACAAGGAATATCCTTTCGGGCTTTCCCTCTATGATGCGATCATCCACTACCAGTCAACAGACGTTGAACCCTGCTTCGATATCCCGTCATCTTATCTGGACGATCTGGACAAGGATCGATTCTCACATTGGGAAGATGCCATCGAATCTTTGGTCAGTACCGCCAATGCTTGCGGCCACCCGCATCTTCACCCATTGACAGGGATTTCCATTCGGGAATATTCGTCCGCCATCAAAGAGGAAGCCTCTCAAACGCTCGCCACTTTCATCGGCTTATTGACTGCCATACAGTCAAAACTGCCTGTCTTCTCCGCTTTACTGGAAGATACGGACATTCATCCCACCCGCAAGGATTTCGATATAATCACCGCCATTATCCGGAAAATACTCGAAATTCCGGAACTGACGCCCGAACTGCTGACCACTCCTTTATTAAATGAAACGCTGGAAGAGTACCGGAAAGTGACGAAGCACGGCAGGAAACGCGATGAAATCAAAGCAGAAATAGAAAACGGATTCACCAAAGAAGTACTGAAGATAAACGCCGGCCCCATGCTGGCCGAATGGAATCGGGTATCCGCCCAATGGTTTCTCCCACGGTATTTCGGACAAAGAAAAATAAAAAAGGCGATTCGTCCTTACGCTCTGCAGCCAGTAGAGCCGGAGACAGTCCAGCCTCTGCTCCATCAGGTCATCCGGTATCAGGAAGAGCTTGATTTTACAGACAGATACACCGCCAAGCTGCCTTCTTTATTCGGAAGATTCGGAAGAGACGAAGAGTGGGACATCATCGATCAGATCATCCATGAGGTATCTTCGCTTCATTCCCTGTTACTGAGTTATTCAAAAGATGTGGCGAAAACATCCCGGATCAAACAGAATTTAGCGTTACAACTGACGGAAGGTATCCGGACATTCAGAGATATCCATTCTCATTCTCTGAATGAATTGCATCAGCTGGCCGACACGCTTACGGCAACCGAGCAACGGCTTTCCACCACTCTGGGCATAACCGTAGAGACGCTTTATACAAACTCCGCCGACTGGATCGGCATCGCCCTACAGCAAGCCGCAACATGGAAAGAAAATCTGGACAAACTCAAAGACTGGTATCAATGGCTTCAATCCTACAACAAGCTGAACGAACTGGGTATCGGATTTATCGCAGAAGAATATAAGGAAAAGAATATTCCTACGGACCTGCTCACCAGCAGCTTCTGCAAGAGTTTCTACCAAGCCGTTATTCACTATATCATCGCCAAAGAACCGACACTGGAATTATTCAACGGCAAGATATTCAATGATATTATAGCCAAATACAAGCAAGTATCCGCCAACTTCGAGGACATTACCAAAAAGGAACTGTTCGCCAGACTGGCTTCCAACATTCCGTCCTTCACCCACGAAGCCATTCAAAGTTCAGAAGTCGGAATATTACAAAAGAATATACGCAATAATGCACGCGGAATATCCATCCGCAAGCTATTCGATCAGATACCTACCCTGCTGTCGCGTATGTGTCCTTGTATGCTGATGAGCCCTATATCGGTTGCCCAATATATCGACACCGATGCGGACAAATTCGACTTGATCGTCTTCGACGAAGCTTCACAGATGCCGACTTACGAAGCGGTAGGCGCCATCGCCCGAGGCAAGAATGTAGTCATCGTAGGCGATCCCAAACAGATGCCGCCTACCAGCTTCTTCTCCGTCAACACCATTGACGAAGACAACATCGAGATGGAAGATCTGGAAAGTATCCTTGACGACTGCCTTGCTCTCTCTATCCCTTCCAAATACCTGCTGTGGCATTATCGAAGCAAACACGAAAGTCTTATCGCTTTCAGCAACTCCGAATATTACGATAATAAGCTGATGACTTTCCCGTCACCGGACAACATCGAATCGAAAGTCAGAATGGTCGCCGTAGACGGTTATTATGACAAAGGAAAATCCCGTCAGAACCAAGCGGAAGCGCAAGCCGTAGTAGACGAAATAGCGAGAAGGCTGAGAAGCGAAGAATTAAGGAAAAAGAGTGTGGGGGTAGTCACTTTCAGCGTGGTTCAGCAGGCGTTGATAGAAGATTTGTTATCCGATCTCTTCATCTTCCACCCCGAACTGGAAACCTTTGCGCTGGAATGTGAAGAACCCCTGTTCATCAAGAACCTTGAAAATGTGCAGGGAGACGAACGGGATGTGATACTGTTCTCCGTCGGCTATGGTCCCGATGCCGAAGGGCGCGTCAGCATGAACTTCGGTCCGTTGAACCGTGCGGGAGGTGAAAGACGGTTGAACGTAGCCGTCTCCCGTGCCCGATACGAAATGATCATCTTCTCTACGCTGAGATCGGACATGATCGATCTGAACCGGACTTCTTCTATCGGAGTAGCCGGACTGAAACGCTTCCTTGAATATGCGGAGAAAGGAACCAAGCGCATACTGAATACCTCGACCAGCATCCAGCCCTCGGAAGAAGAAACTTCCATCGAGAAGATTATTGCCGACAAGTTGCGTTCTTTGGGATATACCGTACATACCGATATAGGCTGTTCCGGATACAAGATCGATATAGGCATTGTCGATACTCAAAACCCGTCCAACTACCAATTAGGCATTATCTGTGACGGAAAGAACTACAGACGTACCAAGACTGTCCGCGACCGGGAAATTGTTCAAAACAATGTACTCAAAGCACTGGGATGGAATATCTGCCGTATATGGACGATGGACTGGTGGGAAAAGCCGGATGAAGTGATTGCATCCATACAGACAGCGATTGTACAGGGAATGAAAGCCCCCAAACCGGTCGTAGTACAGGAAAAACAAGAAAAAGAAGAAGAAAGGGTGCAGGAAAAGCCGATGCAGCTAAAGTCCGCATACACAAGCCCCTCTCCTATCTTTGTACAAAATTATAATAGTACTAAAGTAAGTTCATACCACTACGCCTCCGACGATATCTTCGCTGCCGAGAACAAGCCCATTCTTATCGCCCAAATCCGGAAGATAGTGGAGAATGAAGCTCCGATCAGTAAAGCCTTGCTTGGAAAGAAGATTCTGTCCGAATGGGGAATCAGCCGTCTAGGGCCACGAATAGATGCTTACCTGGAGACAATCTTCGACACATTACATCTCTACCGCATAGAACATGACGGTCTTGTCTTCTGCTGGAAAGATGAAGCGCAATACCGTTCTTATACGGAGTACCGTCCCGATTCCGACCGGGATGCAGCAGACCTGCCACCCGAAGAGACAGCCAATGCCATCCGGCAGATATTAACCGACTCCATCAGTCTGCCCCTGCCGGATCTGATAAAAGCTTGCGCACAGATATTCGGTTTTGCCCGCATGGGTTCAAACATCGAAGCATCCATGCTCAGAGGTATTCAGGAAGCGGTGAAAAAGAATTATGCCAGAGTGGAAAACGGACGGGCAACGATCATCGGTTAATACGGAACGGCAGGCACAAACAGCCACCGCCATCCGTCAAGAACCATTCTGCAGACGTTTCAGAGTAGCGATAGAATCGGATACATACGTGTTATCCGGTTCTATGGAACGCCAATAACAAAGCGATCCTATCAACCGTTTCAGATAGGCAGGATCATGGGAACCGATTCTGCGTTGATGTTCCGCCAGTCCCTTCGTCAGAATGAAATAGACATTCTTGCGAATCTCTCTCTTTCGGGCTTTAGGAATGGTCAGCTTCACACCGGAGCTGACGGATACGCCCGTGATTATCTTCCTGTCATACTCATTCAGAAAACGGGTTTTCTGATGATTCGGTTCAAACTTCTCTTCCCTGATGATTTCCTTGACCCGGGCAAGCACCTGATCTTTCGGAAAGACATCGCCCGAAAAGGTAAGGTCGTCGGCATAACGACTGTAAGTCAGCCCGAATTCTTCCGCCATCGCCGCCAGTTTCCGGTCCATCTCATAAGCGATGATGTTGCTCAGCACCGGACTGGTAGACGCTCCTTGCGGCAAATGCCGGCGCATACAACACAACTCGCCCAGCACTTTCGATATATTCTTCGGATAACCGATCTTTTCGAAAGTCTTCTTCACCCTCGGACTGCGTATGGAAATAAAGAAATCGTGGATGTCCGTCTTCAAGACATAGCGTTTTCCCAAATGGGGACGGACGTTATCGACGATGGAATGCTGACGCCGGAATCCCGTAGCGGCAGGATGCACATTTACAGACAGTAATATACGGTGATAAATAGTATCTTGAATGGCTTTCAGTTCCTTGTCCGGAGCAGAGATCATGCGGTATCCCCCTCTCCGCTTTCTGATCCAGAACTCCCGATAATGAGAAGAGACATCCTGCAGTATCTCTTTCAGCCTCATCACCTCTATTCCCAACAGATTGGCACACCACACCACCGCCTCTTCATCAAATACAGGACATGTTCTCGTTTTAGGAGTGACTACTCCTAGAGCATGCCTGAGCCAGGCTCCATGTTCCCATTTGTTTTTGGAAGTCTCTTCGTTAGTAGTATTACCGCTGCCTGTTGCTTTCCATCTCTTGTATCCTTCCTGTTTCCGGCTCGAAGAAATCAATTTATAAATCAGAAAACCGGTAACAATAAGTATCGTAATTAAAATTCCGTCCATCTTGTTGTTGCATATATAAAAAGGAGAAGAAGAGGACGAGATTTTACTAAAATAAATTTAGGTATTTATACCTAGGTATTTATTTTCTAGGAAAACACCTGTGCCTGCGAGGCGACTACACCTCTTATCTGCTAAATTTTTCCTCATCCTCTTCCTTACAAAGATATGTATTTTATACACATTATGCAATTATTACAAAGAAAAACTATCGGTTGAACAACTCGAAAGTAAATTTACATCCGATCCCGCTGAATTTCCAGTTCTCACTGCTGACGAATACTCCCACATCAAAGACGTGCGTACCGATGCCGTAGCCCACTTCAAGGTAAGGCTGAAGGTGCGGCATAGAGAGCGCACTGATATAAAGACGTTCGTTCTGCACATAGCGGGTATATTTCATCAAATGCCGGAGAATGAGGAAAGGGGCCTCATAAGTGAAATGTCCGCGTACATAGCGGCGGGAGGAGTTATACCAACGTCCGTCGAGCACTTGAAACACACCGCCGATTTCATCATTCCACCCTACCGGCAGATTATGACGGGCAAAATTGGCAAAGTCCACAAAGTACAGTTCATCCTGATTGGTAAATGCCCCGAAGCCGAAACGATAATAAATATTTCGCATCAGTCCCAGCTGAATCTTATGTTGAAGATCGAATTCTATCCGTTCATATTCTCCGGTACTTTTGAATACTCCTTCTATCCCCCGTTCATAGTCCACCGAAAATGTCGGATAGTCAGAACGGAGATTGATCTTACGCTTTCCGTTCATATAATAATAAAGCGCCGGAGTCCATTCCACCCGGATGCGCGGGGCAAAGCTGATATAGGTATTTCTGAAGCGTTCCATAAATTCCGGCGGAGGCATCGGATAGTCACCCGTAATCACAAAACGGGATTTCTCGACGGCTGTTCTCTTGTGTGCCGAGAAACCGAGGCTGATATCCAGTCCGTTGGTAATTTCAAAACTATGCCGGAAGTTGAAATACAAGTCCTTGAAATAATCCAGATGGATGAGGTCGAAATTAAAGATACTGTCCGGCATCGCTTTCAGTTCGTCCAGCATCTTGCTGCTATAGATGCGGTTACCATTACCCACACTCAGCCGGAAAAAGCCCCGTTTTTGCGGCCAGTACTCAAAGTCGGCATTCAACGACCAGTAGAACTCTTTCCGTGTAAAGTTATAACCCAGTTTGGGCACGATGCGGAGCCACTTGTCACCTCTGAAAATCCGATTGTAACGGAAGTCCTGCCGGTACGACAATCCGTTGCTTCCGCTATAACTGAACAAAAGCGGATTGATAAACGGCGAGAAGCGGACACTTCCGATATTGGACAGGTTGAATTTATAATCTTCCACCATCAGGTCGCCCATCGTTCCCCAGAAAGCCTGACTCTTGGTTTTCTGTTGCACCGACACGGTATCCCGCCTGTATGTATAATCTTTGTAAAGTTGCTTTTCTCCTTCACTCAAAGGGATGGGGCGTAGCACGCCGAACGTGGACGCATCTGTTTTATAGGCATTCGTATCGCACTGCAAGGAGAATGATTCCGACAGATTATACTTTTTCTTCTCTTTCTTCCGAACCTTTCTTTCTTTCAGTTCTATCGATTTATAGTCCAGCGAGGCGGTATAATTGCCGTCCACCTTATTTCCCAGGAACTTAAAAAGGGCCTCCACGTCATAACGTATCGGGAGAAATTCATCTTTCTTTCCTACTTCCCCCATCTTGATCCAGCAAGTAAACGTAATCAGTTCCGACCGCCCCGAAAAACGGATTTCACGCACGCTCCATACATTGCTGCTGACAATCATATAGCCGCCCACCAGCTGGTCGCTCTTGGTACGGGGAATGAAACGTATCCGGTAGTCGAGATTATTGGGATCGCCCATCACACTGTCTATCCGGTATTTGTAGTATTTCTGCCCGTTCTTGGCAAGCGGAGACAGCAAGCGTTCGTCATTCAGAAGAGAAGATGAGTAGATATTGACACTAAAATATTCAAGTAATCCCGGCAGTCCCCTGTTTCCTCTCACAGTGCCTTGTGATGCCTTAACTTTCTGGTCATAGATATTGGGAGCTGTATAATGCAGGTCACTATACGTTTCGAGCAAGTATTCACGTACCCCCTTCTGCAAGCGAAACATCGAAGGAACGTACCGGAGGATAAAATTCTTCTTCTGAATATTCATCTTACCCTTTATATATAGGTTCGCGCGATAGTCGCTCACTATACTTTCATAAGAGGGAGCAAAAGTCATGACACGCTCAATGATGGAATCAGCAGATATCTCCTGACTTGTATAAGGATTAAGAACAAGATTGGCTGCCCCCTTCGGAATAAAAGAGAACAAGCACAACATACATCCTATCAATATCTTATATTTCAATCGTCGTATCTCCTTGTTTATTGTAGGCAAATATAAAAAAGAATATCGAAAAGCAAGGGAATTAAGCTGCAAAAAAGCGTTAGCAAGGAAAATCCTTTCTCAATGCCACGCATCATATCAGTTTTCATGGACATTTTTCTACTTATTAAATCCACTTCCCAATTTCTTCAATCATTACAGTAGAATACAATAAACATTTTCTCTATAAAAAATAATATCTTCGAGTGCATGAATTAATTCGTCCGGCTATAGGCAACGTTTCGTCCGCCTATAGGCAAACGCAACGTCGACTATAGGCAAACTTGCATCCGGCTATAGGCGGACGAATTAATTTATGCACTCCAAAGTATTATTTATTGCACAAGCCGGGACTAAATTTAGTATAGGATAAAAAAACGCATATGCAAATGAACGCCTCGATGGGAAAACATTTACAGTTCCTCACCCAAATGGCTATGGACAGTACTACAATGAAGCTGCTATACAGAAACATAAACAAGCATTATATGCAGGTAGAAATACTAGTCAAACAGATGGCTGCAGAAATCGACCGACAGAAAAACAAGGACGGACAGCAGGAAATACTGGAATCCATCTCTTAATCGGTTATAATCAAAAAGTGCCGTGATGGACAAAAGGTGATTCAGAGACGAATCAATCCTATAAGGAGGGGGTATTCTTCAGAAAAATATATCATTTTCCGAAAATACCCCCTTTAAAATAGGGGTACTTTCAGAAAAAACATATATTTTTGCGCCATCAACCGATAAAAAGAAGACGATTTATGTCAAAAATGAGATTTTACGCATTACAAGAACTTTCCAACCGGAAGCCGCTGGAAGTTACTGCCCCTTCCAACAAACTCTCTGATTATTATGGTAGCCACGTATTCGACCGCAAGAAGATGCAGGAGTATCTTCCGAAGGAAATTTTGGGCGAACGTTTGTGGAAAGGACAGGAAAATCCGGCCGAGCACAAACTAATTGAGCAAATGAGGCGCCTTTGGGGAGATCGTTTTTAATTGACATATTCTGATTGTAAATTAAAAAATGCTCGAAAAGTGTCGGCAAATGAGAAAAAATAGTTACATTAGCCGCCTGTTTTTGAAAAAATAGTTACTTTATTTATAATAACATTCTAAAAAGACATTGGTATGAAGAAGCACAATTTTTATGCAGGTCCTTCTATCTTGAGCGAGTATACAATTAAGAATACAGCCGCTGCGGTAGAAGATTTTGCGGGTATGGGGTTATCACTTCTTGAGATCTCTCATAGAAGTAAGGAGTTTGTAGCCGTAAACGACGAGGCACGTGCGTTGATCAAGGAATTACTGGATGTTCCGGCAGGCTATGAGGTTGTATTCATGGGCGGTGGCGCCAGCATGCAGTTCTGTATGGTTCCTTACAATCTGTTGAATAAGAAAGCCTCTTATTTGGATACCGGCACATGGGCTTCGAACGCTATCAAGGAAGCTAAGTTGTTTGGGGAGGTAGATGTTGTCGCTTCTTCCAAAGACAAGAACTATACTTACATCCCGAAGGGTTATGCGATCGCTGATGACTCGGATTATTTCCATTTTACTTCTAATAATACGATTTACGGAACAGAGATGCGTAAGGATCCGGATGTGAAGCAACGTTTGGTTTGCGATATGTCTTCCGATATTTTCTCCCGACCTATCGACGTTTCCAAATATAACGTCATCTACGCCGGAGCTCAAAAAAATTTAGCCCCTGCCGGAGTTACTATCGTGATTGTCAAAGAAGATGCTCTCGGACATGTAGACCGGGCTATCCCCACCATGCTCGACTATCGTACCCACATCAAAAAAGGGTCGATGTTCAATACGCCTCCTTGTCTCCCCATCTACTCGGCATTGCAGACCTTGAAATATTATAAGGAGATGGGTGGTATCAAAGAGATGGAAAAACGTGATTTGGAAAAAGCAGCAATCCTCTACGATGCTATCGATTCCAGTAAAATTTTCGTCGGAACAGCAGCTCACGAAGATCGCTCCATCATGAATGTCTGCTTCGTTATGAAAGAAGAATACAAAGACCTCGAAAGTGAATTTATCGAATTTGCTTCCTCTCAAGGCATGGTGGGTATTAAAGGACACCGTTCGGTAGGTGGATTCAGAGCTTCCATTTATAATGCTATGCCTAAATCGAGTGTCGAAGCCCTCGTAGCTACCATGAAAGAATTTGAGAAGAAACACTAATATAGAAAAGCCATGAAAGTATTAGTTGCTACTGAAAAGCCGTTTGCCGCTGTTGCAGTAAATGGAATCAAAGAAGTTCTCGACAACGCAGGTGTCGAAATGGTTCTTTTGGAAAAATACCCCGATAAGGCCGCTCTACTAAAAGCAGTCGAAGATGTTGACGGCCTCATCGTGCGCAGCGACATCGTCGATGCCGAAGTTTTTGACGCTGCCCCAAAATTAAAAATCGTAGTACGTGCCGGAGCGGGTTATGACAATATCGACCTCAACGCGGCTACGACCAAAGGAGTA
>OLZO01000851.1_pt1 | contig 11824 bp, 8 predicted proteins | sample 1644431 | NCBI WGS metagenome assembly OLZO01 (sample SAMEA103958145, study PRJEB25191) | human gut metagenome | biome: human-associated habitat [ENVO:00009003]; feature: intestine environment [ENVO:2100002]; material: feces | place: Germany | collected 2013/2015
CGCCTTAATAATATAGCATATGGAAACCCGATAGTCAAGCCTTTTTTCAAATTTAGTGGCGAAAAATTTATGCGGGCATAATATAACGGTGAAGTTATATATGAGGTGATACCATGTGCGGAATTGCAGGAATGTTATCTAAAGATATTGATTTGAGGCAGCGCAGGGAGCTTGCCGTAAAAATCGGCAGCAGTTTAAGGCTTCGCGGGCCTGACGGAGCCGGCTATTTCACAAAGCCTTATATTTCGCTCATCCACAGGCGGCTTGCCGTGATTGATCCCGAAAACGGCGCACAGCCGATGAGCTTCGGTAAATACACAATAACATACAACGGCGAAATTTATAATACGGATGAAATCCGAAACGAGCTTAAAAGTATCGGTTACACTTTTTCCACAAATTGCGACACGGAAGTGATTTTAAAGGCATACGATTGCTGGAAAGAGAAAAGCTGCAAAAAGCTGAACGGAATTTTTGCATTTGCGGTGTGGGACGATGAAGCGCGAAGGCTTTTTCTTTGCCGCGACAGAATCGGCGTTAAGCCGCTTTTCTATGCTCAAAAGCAAGGCATATTTGCCTTTGCCAGCCGCATAAAAAGCCTGCTCTTAATTCCTGAAATTTCGGCGGATGTGGATGAAAACGGGCTAAACGAAATTTTTATGCTCGGCCCCGCCAAGCCGATAGGCTCAGCCGTTTTTAAAGACATAAAAGAGCTTCCGCCAGCATGCTTTATGACCGTTAGCGGCGAAAAAACCGAAATTCATAAATATTGGCAAATTACGGCGGCGAAGCACACGGAAAGCGAAGCCGAAACGATTGAGCACACGCATTATCTTGTTTCGGACGCAATCAGAAGGCAGCTTGTTTCCGATGTGCCGCTTTGCACTTTTTTGAGCGGCGGGCTTGATTCTTCAATAATCAGCCGCATAGCTTCGGACGGTGCAAAATCGCACGGCAGGCGGCTTTGCACGTATTCCGTTGATTATACGGATAACGACAAATTCTTTAAAGAAAGCCTTTTTCAGCCGAATAAGGACAGTGATTATATTTCGCTGATTTCAAATTATATCGGCAGCAAGCACAAAAACATTGTGCTTGATAACAAAGCGGTGGCGCACGCGCTGGAGGAAAGCACCGAGGCGCGCAGCTTGCCCGGATTTACGGATGTTGATTCATCGCTGCTTCTGTTTTGCCGCGAGGTGCAAAGGGAGCAAACCGTGGCTCTGTCCGGCGAATGTGCGGATGAAATATTCGGCGGCTACCCGTGGTACCACAACAAAGATATTCTCTTTGAAGAAACTTTTCCGTGGAGTCGTTCAATCGATGTGCGCCAAAGCATATTGAAGCCGGGGCTTTTGAAAAACGGCGGTGAATTTGTGCATGAAAAATACCTTGAAACGGTGAAATCCGCATCATACCTTGAAAGCGATTCAAAAACGGAGCGCAGAATGCGCGAGATGTTTATGCTGAACATGGATTGGTTTATGCAAACGCTGCTTATGCGCAAGGATATGATGAGCATGCATTGCTCGCTTGAGGTTAGGGTGCCGTTTTGCGATTATCGCATAGTTGAATACGCCTACAATATGCCGTGGAAGTTTAAATCGCCGGGCGGCAGGGAAAAGGGTGTGCTTCGCCGGGCTTTTGAAAACGAACTTCCCTATGAAATTGCGTGGCGCAAAAAAAGTCCTTATCCCAAAACACACAATCCCATATATTTTAAAGAGGTTTGCAAAATGGCGGAAGCCGTGCTTGCCGATAAAACCACGCCCTTGCACGAAATGCTTAACGAGGCGAAAATCCGCGAACTTATGCGCGATCCGGACGCCTTGCCTGAGCCTTGGTACGGGCAATTGATGCGCGGACCGCAGGTGCTGGCATATATTGTGCAAATTTATTATTGGATAAAAGATTGCAATGTGAATTTTATATAGGCGGTCGGTGCTGTATGAGCTGCCGAGGAATTTTAAGCCGAGCACGATATATTTTAAAAGTGCGCCGCAATGAATTTGCGGCGCTTTTTTATGCCGATTTTTTGTAAAAAAGCCGAAAATCAATAGCTTGAAAGCGAATAAACTTTTCGATAAAACAGATGGAATTTGTGGCGGCACAAAGCAATTATTTTATTGATTTTAACGCATATGTTTACTATAATTAAAGCAAGAGGGTGAATTTTATGAACACGATTGAATTAAATGCAAACGGTTGCATTTTTCACGGGCTTGAATTTGAAAAACGCACGGAATTTCGCGGCATAAGATACGCAAATGCAAAGCGCTGGGAATATCCCGAAATGTGCGAATACACCGGCGGCGGTTATGATGCCCGCAATTTCGGAAATTGCTCACCTCAGCACAGGGCATTTGAGGATGATGCCACCGTAAATTCCTTTTACCACAAGGAATTTCGCAGGGGAGGCACCTTCACTTACGGCGAGGACTGCCTTTTCCTTAATATTTATGCGCCCAAAGAGGCAAAAAAAGCCCCCGTGCTGATTTATATTCACGGCGGCAGCTTCACGGGAGGCAGTGCAAACGAAGGGCATATCAGCGGCGAAAAATATGCCGAAAAGGGCATTGTTTTCGTGAGCATCAATTACAGGCTCGGCGCTTTCGGCTTTTGCGCGCATCCCGATGTTGCAAGAAACGGTGCCTGCGGCAACTTCGGGCTTTACGATCAGCTGGCGGCAATTAAATGGGTAAAAAAATACATATCATATTTCGGCGGTGACGATGAAAATATAACTCTTTCGGGCCAAAGCGCGGGTGCAATGAGCGTGGATATATTTATATCAAGCCCGCTGTGCAAAGGCCTTGCCCAAAAGGCGATTTTGCTGAGCGCCGCAGGGCTTCAGCGCAAAATAGCACGCCCTGTTAAGCCAAGCTCCGTAAAAGGCTTTTGGGAAAAAATAATGAAAAATGCAGGCGTGCAAACGATGGCGCAGCTTAAAGAGATCGATGCGGAAAAGCTTTATTTTGCATGGAAAAAGGGCTGCAAAGAGGATAAACTCAGCATGCTTTACACCTTGCCCGTTTATGACGGCAAATTGCTCACAAAAGAAACCTTTAATATGCACACGATTCCGCAGATGCCCAAAATGATCGGAATCACAACAGAGGATATGGTGCCCGCGGTTTTGCAAATTCTTGCGAAAAAGTGGATGAAAAACGATAAAAGCAATTGCTATCTTTATTGCTTTGCACGCCGACTGCCCGGCGATGAAAACGGCGCATGGCATGCAAGCGATTTGCTTTATGTTTTCGGCATGCTGAAAAACAGCTGGCGGCCGTTTGATAAAACCGATTACAAAATATCGGATGAAATGATAAACGCGATTTGCGAATTTGCCAAAAGCGGAAATCCGAATTGCGCCGAGCTGCCTAAATGGGAACCGGGATATAAAAAGGCGATGATATTCTGCGAAAATACGCAATTCACAAAGCTTCCCGGCAAATTGCTGTGGAAAAACACATTGTTTAACAGAGGACCTAAAGAATGAAATTCAACCATGATTTTAAGCGCGGTGAATTCGGCGAATCACACCGCGAATACAAATGCGGCAATATAAATGCCGCCGTTGATTTTATCGGCGAAAGCGCAATGCGCGTGGCAATTTATAAAGACGGCTGTGAAATGCTGCCCACCTTCACCGTTAATCCCGGCAACGAATTTATGCTCGGCGGCAGGGATAAGCTTTCAACCGCCGATTTTGCACCGGGCAGCCCGAAAGTGCTGGAGACAGATGATGTTGACTCCTTCACGCTCGACTGCGGAGTAACGGCAGAGCTTGATTTGCACAATTTTTTGCTTAAATACTCTGCTCCCGACGGCAGGGTTATATTTGAGGACCGCGCGCCACTGGCATATAATTTTGAGGGCGAGTTCGGCGAGGAAACATATCATTACATTTCCCGCGAAAAGGGCGAGCACATCTACGGACTCGGCGATAAAAGCGGCAGGCTCAATAAGGCGGGCAATGCCTATCGCATAGAAACTTCGGACAGTATGGGCTACAACGCCGAAACCTCAGACCCGCTTTACAAACATGTGCCGTTTTACATCTGCGAAAATTCCGCAGGGTGCTACGGAATTTACTATGACACGAGCGACGCCTCTTTTGTTGATCTCGGGCGCGAAATAAATAATTATTACGAGCCGTTTAAATTCTTTAAAACAAACGATGATTGCCTTGTTTATTACATCTTTTTCGGCACGAAGCTTTCGGTTTTGCAGCAATATGCAAGGCTTTGCGGCAGGCAGGCGTTTCCGCCGAAATGGAGCTTTGATTACTGCGCCAGCACGATGGCATACACCGATGCACCTGATGCGGAAAATCAAATGAACGCATTTCTTGAAAAGCTCGGCAAGCTTGGGATTGCATGTGAGGGCTTTTATCTTTCCTCGGGCTACACCTCAATCGGAAATCAGCGCTGTGTTTTTAATTGGAATCATGATAAGTTTCCGAATCCGCAGGCGTTTATTGAGCGCTTTGCGCAAAACGGAATTCATTTGATTCCGAATATCAAGCCGGCGTTTTTAACGGATCACCCAATGTATTCCGAAATAGCCGAGAAGGGGCTTTTTGTTAAGGATAAAAGCGGCAAGCCGTTTATTACCCAGTTTTGGGACGGGCTCGGAAGTTATATAGATTTTACAAATCCGGCGGGATTTGATTTTTGGAGCAGGCAGGTAACGGAAAAGCTGCTTGATTTCGGAATGGACGCCACATGGAACGATAATAACGAATTTGATATTAAGGATAAGGATGCCTTGGCAGCAGGCTTCGGCGGCGGAGAGGTTTCGGCAAGCCGAATCAGGCCGATACTCACTTATCTGATGGCGGCGTCATCATACACGGCGCAAATCAAAAAGCGCCCTAATGAGCGCCCGTTTCTTTCAACCCGAAGCGGCAGCAGTGCATTAAGGCGCCTTGCCCAAACATGGAGCGGGGATAATTTCACATCGTTTAACGATTTAAAATATTGCCATTATGTTGGGCTTACGATGAGCCTTTCCGGCTTTTTCATTTACGGCCACGATTTGGGCGGATTTTCGGGCGATATGCCGAGCGAAGAGCTGCTTTTGCGCTGGATGCAACACGGCGTTTTCGAGCCGAGATTTACAATTCATTCCTGGAATGGGGACGGCTCTGCCACAATGCCGTGGAGCTATCCCGAGGCAATCGGCGCAGCTAAGGAAATTCTTGCCGAGCGCCACCGCCTTGTGCCGTATTTTTATAACTGCGCCTATGATTGCGTGCAAAACGAAATTCCGATGAACGCGCCGCTTTTCCTTTACTACAATGATGAGGAAATTGATGAAAACAGCCATTCCATGATGGTGGGCAGGAATATTTTGGCAACCTTTATTTTGGATGAGGGCGAGCGGATAGCCAAAGCATATTTGCCGAAGGGCGAAATTTGGTATCTTAACGAACGTGCATATATGGGCGGGCAAACCGTTGAAATCGATATTCCCGCAAGGGGAGCCGTGCCTTATTTTGTAAGGGGCGGCAGTGTCGTTGCCGAAAACATCGGCGAATACGGCTTTAAAAAGGAAGAAAAGCTTGTGTTCACTGTTTATCCGATTGAAAGCGGCAGCTTTAAAAGCAGTTTCTTTACGGATGACGGCAAAAGCTTTGATTATCTGCGCGGTGATTGCGTGCTGCTTGAATTTACCGTTGAATGTAACGAATCGCAGGTTATCGTTACTTACAAAAATCTCGGCAACACGCCGTTTGAGCCTGAGCTTAGGCTGACGCCGGGCGACTGCCGCGAGCTTGCGGTGCGCAGGCAATAAATTTTGCAATGCATTAAAATTTACACTGCAAAGATATACATTTAAATAACGCTGCAAGGCAAAAAGAAACCCCGTCTTGGTTTTCAAGACGGGGCGTTTTTGCTATTTATAATGTTCTAATCACAACCGGATTAAGCAACCTTATGAGCTTCTGCTGCTCTTTCAAGAGCTGCTTTGTAATCCTTTTGATCCGTGAAGATTTCATTCTTATACGGATTCTTGTGCTGAGCCTTGGAGCGCTTAATGATTGCGGCAAATACGCAAACATTGATTGCAATTGCAAGGATGGAGATAACAGCCTGTGCCTTCGGATTTGCGGAGGTGGGGGCAATGCCGTCCATCATCATTGAGGGAGTGTAGCCCTCCGGATAAACGGTGGTGAGCACGCCGAACGGCTCCGTATCCTGAAACAGCGGGAATACCTGGGCAAACATGCACCAAATTGCAAGGGTGTTTGCGCGATTCTGAATCCAGCCGCCCTTGTTCCAAAACGCATTTGCGAATGTGGGAGCAAGCAGAAGAGCAAGACCGCAATACCAGGAATGTGAGGGCAGATTAAGATATGTATATTCAAAGTTCCAAACATCATATGCAAGGATATAGCACCAGGTCATATCCGGCCAAAGCATATCTTGCTGATTTTTAGATGAATAAATTCCCCACCAGCCGGTCATGCAAAGGATGTTGATTAAGCCGGCGATACCGTTGAGCCAGTTCCACCAGCCGCCGTAGATGTAAACGCCCTCCTAAGAAAGCCACCAGCCGCCTGTGAAGCCGCCCTTGATTGCAGACTCGAAATCGGATGCAACTGCAATAAGAATGTTGATTGCAACGATAACAAACGGGAAAACCTTAAACCATTCTTTTTTGCCGATGCTCCATTTGTATTTAAGCATCATAAAGCCTATGCAGCCCGCCGTTGCGGCATAAAGCTTTGCATAGTGGAACCAACCGTTCATATAAAGATATGTTTGGTTGTTTACAGCCCATTCCGCGCCGTTTTTGGCTGCCACGGCAACAACGATGAAATAAACCGAAAGAGCCGCGGGAACCGCAAGGAACAGAGCTATTCCGCCCGCCTTGGAGCGGCGTGCGATTTCATTGAGAACAATGAGGCCGACGAAAACAAGCACCCAGCCCAGAAGCTGATAAAATGAATGTTCGCCGTAAATTTGGAACAACATAGTTTCCTCTCCCTGTAAAATATATTTTTAGGTTCAAAAAGTGAGCCTTAGCTTGCTAAAGAGCCTCTATTTCCTTAATGTTTATTTCATTTCCGGAAATGAGGTAGGTGTTTTCCGAGCCGCACAGCGGGCAAATTTTGCCGTGCTTCACCGTTTCATAGGTGCCTTTGCAATCCTCGCAAAAGGTTATGGCGGGAATAACCTCGATTTGCAGCCTTGCGCCGCTCATCAATTCATTTTTTGCGCACGCCCAATTCCAGCAATCATCAAGATAATTGTGCAGCACGCCCGAAATCTCGCCGAGCTCTATTGTGACTGCATTCACCTTTTTTAATTGATTTTCTGCGGCCACGCCTTCAATGCTTTTTATAATGTGAAAAACTATTCCCAATTCGTGCATTATTATTTTCCTTTGTTTGCACGCTTGATTTTGATGTTTCGCTTAATCATATACGGCAAAATTGCTTTCATCTTATCATCCGAATTAACCATGTTGCTGCATTCGGGGTGATCGCGGTGAAGCTTAATGGCATCAAATTCGCACTTCGTGGTGCATATTCCGCAGCCGATGCATTTGTTTTCATCAACAACCGAAGCACCGCAGCCGAGGCAGCGAGCCGTTTCAATTTTAACCTGTTCTTCGGTAAGAGGCTTATGCGCATCTCTGAAGGAATTTTTGCGGTCTATGCTGCCGTCCGTTCCCGGAATTTGGCGGGATGAATTATCGTAGCTTTCGATTTTGATGTCGTTTTTATCAAGCTCAATAAAATCACGCCTGTTTCTGCCGATGGTAAGGCTTGCATTGTAATGAACAAAGCGGTGAATTGATTCTGCGCCCTCCTTGCCGGCTGCAATCGCGTCAATGGCAAATTTGGGGCCGGTGTAAACATCGCCGCCGACGAAGATATCTTCCTGAGCGGTTTGATAAGTGAGCTTATCGGCAACGGGGCCGTTTCCTCTTCCCAGCTCAACCTTTTCATTTTTGAGCATATCGCCCCAAAGAATGCTTTGACCTATTGAAAGGTAAACATCGTCGCAGGCAATTTGCTTGGTTTCGTTTTCGTTGTATTGAGGATTAAATCTGCCGTTTTCGTCTTTAACCGCAATGCATTTTTTCAGCACAACTCCGCAAACCTTGCCGGAATCGGTGAGAATTTCTTTTAATCCCCATCCGTTGTTTATGGTTATGCCCTCGTCCTCCGTTTCAAACACTTCTTCATCGGAAGCGGGCATTTCTTCTCTGCTTTCAAGGCAATACATGCCGATAATATCGGCACCGCAGCGCTTTGATGAGCGCGCAACATCAACAGCAACATTGCCGCCGCCGATAACAGCGGTCTTTCTGCCGGAAAGGTCAAGCTCGTGGTTTTCGGCTATCTTGTGCAGAATATCAACAGCGCTCATAACGCCCTCGGCATCCTCGCCCGAAACGCCTGCTTTGCGGCTTCCTTGGCAACCTATTGCAATGTAAAATGCTTCGTAGCCTTGAGCTCGAAGCTCGTCAAGTGTTATATCCTTGCCGATTTCAACTCCGCATTTAATTTCAACTCCGAGCGCACGGATAACATCGATTTCCGCTTCAACAACATCTTTCTCAAGCTTGTAAGACGGAATTCCGTATGTAAGCATACCGCCGGGTTTTTCGTTCTTTTCAAAAACGGTGGGTCTGTAACCGGTTACCGCAAGATAATATGCGCATGAAAGCCCTGCGGGGCCGCCGCCTATTATTGCGATTTTGTTGTTGAATTCTCCTCTGTTTGATGGGATGACTTTTTTAGGAATATATCTTGTTGCAGAATCAAGATCCTGCTGTGCTATAAAGCGCTTAACCTCGTCAATTGCAACTGCCTCGTCAATTGTGCCTCTTGTGCAAGCATCCTCACAGCGCCTGTTGCAAACTCGGCCGCAAACGGCAGGGAAGGGATTTTCCTTTTTTATAAGAGCAAGCGCATCTGTGTATCTGCCCTGTGCCGCCATTTTAAGATAGCCCTGAACGGCTATGTGCGCCGGGCAGGCGGTTTTGCAGGGCGCCGTGCCGGTGTCGTAGCAATTGATTCTGTTTTTATCTCTGTAATCCGGGCTCCATTTTTCCTTGCCCCATTTAACCGCATCCGGAAGCTCCTGCTTGGGATAAGCCACCTCTGAGCCGTCTTTCTTGCAAAGCTTTTGGCCAAGCTTAACGGCGCCGGCCGGGCAATATTCAACGCATCTGCCGCAGGCAACGCAATCCTTTGCCTCAACCCTTGCCACATAAGCGGAGCGGCTCATATTCGGTGTGTTGAAAAGCTGCGATGTGCGAAGTGCGTTGCAAACCTTAACCTGGCAGTTGCAGATTGCGAAAATTTTGTTTTCGCCGTCTATGTTGGTTATTTGGTGCACAAAGCCGTTGTCTTCTGCTCTTTGCAGAATTTCCATAACCTGCTCACGGGTGATGTAGTGCCCCTTGTTTGTTTCAACAAGGTAATCTGCCATATCGCCAACGCCGATGCACCAATCCTCGGGATCATCTGCACAGCCCTCTCCTAAAACAGCCCTTGAATAACGGCAAGAGCACGGGCCTGCGGCATATTTGCCGTCATATTTATCAAGCCAGTGGGAAATGTGCTCAATCGGCACGGATTTGTTTTCCATATCTATGGCTTTTTCAACGGGAATAACATGCATTCCTATTCCCGCGCCTCCGGGAGGCACCATCGGCGTTATTTTTTCAAGCGGAAGCTGAGTCATTCTTTCAAAAAAGCTTGCCACTTCGGGGTGCTCGCAGATGTTTTCCCATTTCATATTAAAGAATTCGGCACTGCCGGGCACAAACATAGGCAGCACATATTGCTTTTCGTGCGCGGGGTTTTCCCAGTTGTATTCGAGGATGCCGATCACGCTCATCTCATACAGCAGTTTTTCCAACGATTTGCGCCATATCATCAAGAATTTTTGCAAGGTAAGCTTCGTCCTTGCCCGTGGCTTTAATCATTTGGGGCATAGTCATGCCCTTATGCACTTTCATTTTAAGTGCAACCTCTGCCATTTCATCCGTTACCATGGCGGCAAGTCCCCAATATTCGGGGTCATTTACCGTCATTTTTTCGCCCACTTTGGGCATCCACGGCATTTTATAAAGCACGCGGTCCGTAATCTTTGTGCCCAGCTTTATGATAAGCTCCCTCGGCGGCTCGTTGCTTTGATTTTCATAATAATGCATAACGCGCTCCGCGCTCGGATACGATTTGCCCTCGGGCTTCATTTTGTCAAATTTATATTCATACATAAAACAAACTCTCCCTCGCTTTATGCCTTATTTTTGCCACTTGTGAACTTCGTTAAGCAGCCAGTTTGCCCATTCGTCTATGCCCTCGCCCGTTTTTGCGCAGATAAGGAAAACCTTTGCGTTCGGATTTCTTTTCTTAATATATTCCCTGCATTTTTCAACATCAAAATCAAAATACGGCAGCACATCGATTTTATTTATAAGCACAACATCGCAAATTGAAAACATAAGCGGGTATTTAAGCGGCTTGTCGTCGCCCTCGGGCACGGAAAGAATTATTGCGTTTTTAACTGCTCCAGTGTCAAATTCCGCCGGGCACACAAGATTGCCCACATTTTCAAGAATTGCAAGCTCAACATCGTCTGTGTTAAGCCCTTCAAGGCCCTGCCTTGTCATTTCCGCATCAAGGTGGCACATTCCGCCTGTGTGCAGCTGAATTGATTTAACTCCCGTTTCGGCAATTTTCTTTGCGTCAACATCACTGTCTATATCAGCCTCCATAACGCCGATTTTAACCTTATCTTTAAGCGCGCCTATTGTGGCTTTTAAAGTGGTGGTTTTGCCTGATCCGGGGGAGGACATCAAATTCAGCAAAAACACCCCTCTTTCCTTTAAGCTTTTGCGAAGCGCAGCGGCCTCGTCATCGTTGTTTTTAAATACGCTTTGTTTAATTTCAAGAATTTTTACTTCATCCATTTCGCACTTCTCCATAATTGTTTTATCGTCTTCCATTCTACAATGTGTGTGAATAAATTGTCAATATGATGTTAACGGATTTTACAATTTTGTTAGATTTGTAAATAATTGTATGAATTTTTTGTTACGATATTCAGTTTTTTTATCATTTTTAACATTGACAATCATTTGTCATTCAGTTAATATATAAACGAATATACATTGCTTGAGCCGCGCAGTTTGATTGCCCGGCATTATTTTAAGGAGGATTTTTTTATGGCATGTTTTCTTGTTCCCGCAGCAGAGGCGATTATAGTTTCCGCAGCTGTGAAAATATCAGAAAAAAATGAAAAAGCCAAATACAGCTTGCCGAAAGGTGCTGTTAAGCACACAGAAATTGAAGAGGATTCTCATAAGCTTCCTTTTTCCAAAAAGCTTTCTTGGCTCAGAAATTTGCTTTGGGGCGGCACGATTTTGCTTGCGTTCGAGCATTTGTGGCACGGTGAAATTTCGCCGTTTTTCCCATTTTTAACGGCGGCGTCAAATCCGCAGGATACGGCCGTGATGCTGCATGAATTGGCAACCGTCGGCGTTTCAATGACGGTGGCGGTAACCGCAATTTGGGGCGTAATGCTTTTGGCGGCAAAAATCAAGGAATCAAAAATCGAAAAAGCCGAAAGGATTAAGGAATAATGACTTTGCTTATATCAACCGCGGCAGCAATTGCGGCAACCCTTGTGTGGTATTTTTGCAAAAGGCGATCCGAATTTAAGCTTTCGCTTCTTTGTTTCATGTTTTGGGGCGCTTCGATAATGTGGCTTGTGGATGCGGTTTTTGAATATGTGAGCGATGGCGCTGCAATATTTACCCCGGCGGCTTCGGATATGCTTAATGATGCATT
>OLZO01000862.1_pt1 | contig 11760 bp, 6 predicted proteins | sample 1644431 | NCBI WGS metagenome assembly OLZO01 (sample SAMEA103958145, study PRJEB25191) | human gut metagenome | biome: human-associated habitat [ENVO:00009003]; feature: intestine environment [ENVO:2100002]; material: feces | place: Germany | collected 2013/2015
AAAGGTATCGTTATACAGTTTAAGCAGGGCGTCCCGGCGTTCCGGTTCCCTCCATATCCAGGATGCAAAGGATTCCTGAATCTGCTGCTGTTTGGCGCGGGCGATCATGGTTTCCTTCGGGTTGATGACATAGCGGACCGCTTTATCGCCCCTGTCATTGGTATATTCCTGTCGGTCACGGACGGTCGTGGACTGCATATTCAGGCAGTCCTCCAGTATCTCGTAGGCGTTTTTGCGGCTTGTGCCGAGCGTCTGATTCACCGTCACGGAATCGGGTTCAAAGGTTTTATTGCTGATCCGCCAGGTGGTGGTATAAGGGAAATACTCAATATCAATGCGGCGCCGGTTATCCCCGCCGTCAATCACTTTGGCATAGCCGCTGGTCTGGAAGGTTTCATACATGAATTGGCGGTAATACTCAACCGGCACCCAGATGGCGCCCAGATTCACCTCAATATCGGCAGGGGTCAGAGGCTCCGGCTGAACCGCCTCCAGCGCCTCCACATTCCGGGCGAACAGCTCCGGCTCCTCCGCCGCCCTCTGCCTTGCGTAAAGCAGCTTATCCCGCACATGGCCGCTCAGGTATTCCTCCGCCAGTTCCCAGCCCTCATCCGGGTTCCCATAGTATTTCTGCGGATTGAGATAGATGCGGCCGCCCAGCTCCTCTGCCAGTTCGTGCGTGGTTTTCCCGGTCAGGAAGGACATATAGGAGAGATCCACCCGCAGTTTGCGGTTCAGGCAGATTTGCAGGGCGTCCTCGGCGGTATCAGCGTGGTTGACCTCCCGGAATGGCCGGATGGTCGCCTTGTGGAAGATGGCCGATTTATCCCAGCCGCTCTTATCCTTTCGTTCGTCCTCAATGGAGCGCAGCAGGGGGAATTGGTCGTCATCGGAAAAGGCGAGGATATTGCCCTTGCTGTTGATGGCCCCATATTTGGTGGTGAAACGGTCATAGACCTGATTGAGCTTATCCTGCGCTTTGCGGAGGTCCAGAGGGGCATACTCATGGGACTGGATGCTGATGACCTCCAGCAGCGCGGTACGGATTTCACATAGGCCCTTGATTCGGGCGGCCTTCATTCCGGTGTAGGGCTGTGGGAGCAGCTTGTTCTTCTCGCAGTAGTAGATTTCGCCGTCCTTCACCACAAAGGTAAAATTCCGGGTCCCTTCGGGGGCGTCCTCATAATCGGTCGGCTGTTCTTCCTCCGCTTCCTCCAGCGGTTCCACATCCGGCTCCGCGCTGAAACGGGCGTACAGGCTTTCCACCGCGTCGGAGAGGTGTTCATACAGATCGAAACCCTCCGGCGCGATACAGGCCGTGCCATCCTCGCTGCCGTACATATTCCGGCTGCTCTCCATCTTGCCCATGAGCATTTCCGGGTGGTCCATGAAGTAGCGGTTGTAGGGAATCCATTTGCCCCGTTCCAAGTCCGTCTGTATCCATGATAGGTTGTTTGTCCGGTCAAGCTGCATGGGGACCGCCCGCTTTTTCAAAAAGACAATATCCGCAGTCACTTCGGTTCCCGCCAGCATTTTGAACGCCGTATTGGGCAGGCGGATGGCGCCGATGAACTCTGCCCGCCGTGCGATATACTCCCGCAGGCTCTCGTCCTTCCGGTCCAGGATGCCCTTGCTGGTGATAAAGGCGATGATGCCGCCAGGCTTGGCAAGATCAAGGGACTTGATGAAAAAGTAGTCGTGGATATAGGGATTCAGCTCATTGTAGCGGCGGTCGTAGATTTTGACACTGTTGAAGGGGATGTTGCCCAGGATCACATCGAAGCTGTTGTCCTCAAACTTAACCGCCTCATAGCCCATAACGGAAATATCCGCTTCTGGGTAAAGCTGCTTTGCGATACGCCCGGTGATAGAGTCCAACTCCACGCCGTACAGCTTGCTTCCCTGATACTGCTCCGGCAGCACGGAATAGAAATTGCCGGTTCCCATGCCGGGGTCAAGAATCCTGCGGTCGGGGCCGCCCTCAAACCCGAACCGTTCCAAAGCACGGTACATATAGCGGATCAGCTCCGGCTCGGTGTAGTAGGCGGTGATGGTGGAGCGCATGGCCGCCTTATATTCTTCCTCGGTCAACAGGGCCTTTAACTCCTGATATTCGCTTTCCCACCCGGCCGCTTTATCGGAAAAAGCGTTGGCAAGGCCGCCCCAGCCCACATATCGGGCAAGGGTGATCTGTTCCTCCGGGGTGGCCGTCCTCTGCTCCGCCTCAATCTGCTTCAAGGTCTTAATCGCCAGGATGTTGTTTTTATATTTGCTCTTGGCGCCTCCGGGATAGAGGTCATAGTCCGTGGAAAAGCGGAAGTTGCGGGGGATGAACGGTTCCGGCCGGGGATTGGCTGGCGGTTCAGTGACCGTCCTTTCTTCCGGTTGTGTGGGCGGCACACCCTCCATGCGGACAAAGGCCCGCACAGGCCGAAGCTCGTCCAGTTCCTTTTCCAGCCGGTATTGAATGTCCTCTAAATCATCCATATCAGCGGCTTCCGCTGGGGAGAGGATGCCGCCGCCCTCCATCCGCTGCACATAGCCATCGTACAGGCGGGTAATGTCCTCCAGATCAGTCTTGACCTTTTGATATTCCGGGTTGGGTTGTTCGTCCACCACCGCCCGGTAGAGGGCGGAACCGTCCTCCGTCAGATAGCCCCACTCGATTTCTTCATCGGGATACTGTCCTTGCAGATAACGGAGCATTTGAGTGGCGATCCCCTGACGGCGGTAATCCTCCAGCACCTCGATCATGCTGATATGGGGCCGTTCCTCGAAAATGCTGTACCTCAGGGTGCCCACTGTCAGTTCCCCACGGACGGCTTGCATGAGCCTATCAATCTGACCGCTGTGGGCGCCCAGCGCTTCATCCAGTATCCGGGTTTCCTCTGGCTGCTCCGGGGCTGCCATGCGGCGGGCGTAAGCGTCGATGGTTTCCGGGGAGAGCCAATCCGGTTTTTCCGGCAGTTGAGCGTACAGCTCCCGCATTTTGGCGATCTGCGCCTCCACACTGCCCGCCCACAGGTGCTTTTCCGCCCGCTGCCCTTCACCCAGAAAATACTCGCAGTCAGCACACAGACGGTCTAACAGACGGTATTCGGCGCTGAACGGCTGCGTCTCATCCTTCTGCTCCGGCTCACTGGCGGCAGGGGCCTCCAGATAGCGCCCCTCATCCACCAGGCGTTGAACAATACCGGCAGCCTGCGGCCAGGACAGCTTGGTTTCATGTGGTCCGCCTTGTGTATCTTCCCATTCGATTGTGATACCGTCACCATTGAATAGAGAGTATTTCACACCCAGTTCCTCGCTGGAAAAGCCCTCATATCCATATAACTGTTTTAGGAAAGTAACAAAGGCCGAACCTGTGGGGTGAGTCAGGGCAAAGTGATAAATCTGCTCTTTTTTACCTTCGGTGAGCGGACCTTTCTGCAAGACGCGCTCAATCAGCAGATCTTCCGGGCTTCTTTCAGGAGGCGGGGCCAGCAGGGAAAGCTGCTCCGGTTCCTCGGCTTCTGCGGCTGGGGCTGCTTCGGGGGCTGGCCGCAGCTCCACATCTACTTCCTCATCGTTGACCAGCATGGTGGCGCGTACCGGCTCATAGCCCTGACTGGCGATGTTGTTCAGCCAGGTGGCGAAGAACTGTCCAAACCCGGTGATCTTCTTTTCCTGCGCCGGGTCTGCGGGGTCAGCCTCCTGATACACGCCGATGCCGCTGTTTTCATAGCTGAACGCCCGCAGGGTCCCGGCCTCCGTGTCAATCAGGAAGTCCATATAGGGGTCATACATTCGGTCGCCGTTCTGCATATAGTAATGTTCCATGCAGTAGTAATCACCGTATTTGTGATGGATCACCAGGGGATCATAGGCGTCCCCAGCCTCCAAACGCAGAGATTCATACTGGCCGGATACGATCTCCGGGAACAGCTTTTGAAAACGCCGGAAGTTCTTGTGGGCGGTGGTATTCCCTCTGGACTCATGTGGGGATGGAGATTCTTCCGCTGGTGGAGTCAGATTAGCTTGATCTGCCGCCACGATGACCTGTTGCCCGCCAGCAACCGGCTCTGGCACAAAGGTGTCTATTTCATCCGCCTTTGGGATTCCCTTAATTTCTGTAAATACCGCCTGCGGGCGGACTGGTTCTTCCGCCGTTTCACCGGCTTCATAGGCTACAGCGCCCAGAACATAGTCATAGTCGGCCTGCCCAATCTCACGCTGGGGGCCGCCGCCCATTACTTCTACTTCATCAGGAATGTTATAAGCCCCGATGGGGTCAGATTCTTCCTCCGCGGTTATATCCGGGTAAGCGCCTGTTTCGATCAGGGCGTCCAGCAGATTGGCAAGGCTGGGCCAGGGGAAGTAGGTGTAGCCATCGTCAAAGTAAAAGGAAATGCCGTCCTCTCCACGGGGCTTTGTGCGGTACAGCACCTCCCCCTGAAACTCCCGGTCGCCATAGGCCGAGAACAGGCCGCAGACCTCCCGGCCTTTTTCCGTCCAGTTGTAGTCTGTAACGCCATCCGCCAACACCGCCCGCACCGCTTGATGGAGTTCAGGGGGATAGAGGTCGGTGCTGGTCAGGATATGCTCATAGTGGCGGCGGACTTCTTCATCGGAAAAGTGATGTTCAACCTTCGGGGAAGCAGAAAGAGAGCCGTCCTGTGCGGGCGGCTCTCCTTCATGCTCCGCGCCTTGCGGCGCCTCGGTATGCGGTTGTTCTTCGGTCAGCGGGGGATCAGCACGATGGTCTGGAGTACCGTTTCCTCCGCCATCAGTTTCAGATTGTTCAGGTGGCGTGTTCGCTCCAGAATGTCCTTGGTCTGCGGCATCGGTTCCTGCTGAAGCATCTGCTGGGTCAGGGCCTCGATCTTCTCCGTGGCCTCGTTCTGTACCCGGTGCATGACCTCCATCAGACTGCCATCCATTTTCAAAATCGTATATCGCTCCGGCTGGTTGTCCTTGAGATATTCCAGCGCCATCCGCCCGTACCGGCCCAGGGGCCTGTCCGCCTCGCTGCTGTTGGAGATTTGCAGGTCGGGGAGAAGCATCCCCTCCTGTTCTTTGTAATGCAGATTGATGTTCGGCTTGCTCATGCTGCACCTTCCTTTCCCGATTGATGATCCTGATATTCCGCTCCATCTCCAAAAGCACCGCTTTTGAAATGGAGGTAACTGCCATACCCAGATGGGCAACTAGCGGAACCGTGTTGAAATGATTGACCGTCGCCATCCCATCGCCCATGCGGATCGCCTCATCTGGCAAGTGGCATTTCTTACCGATGAAATAGGAAACGCTGTCGCTCAAAAGCTGGATATACTGCGCTTCAAAGCCGCCAGCCGGTATTTCCTCAAACAGATGGTTTTTGGTTTCCTGCCGAAGCCCCTGCAAATAATGCTCGTAGTTGTCATTGACGGCCTCACGCGCCAGGGCGTACAAGAGGTCTGGGAACGGCTGTGTCTGAAACCCATGTGAGAAGGTAAGCCTTTCCCCCAGAGCCTTTTGCATCTCATCGGAAAGCTGCCAGTTGGTGGGATGAATCTCCTTGCCCATAGTTTGACTTATATCAAAGAGATAGTCAAGCGTAAGGCGGGCGTTGCTGTAAACGCAGACGGCAATCCCTTTTGGACGGGAGATCAGGTTTCTGCCTACGCCAGCCCACTGTTTTTTGGTGGCAAGGATAGTCACATCCTCGTCCTGTGCGTAGACCAGCAGAATATTGTCAAAGCTCTGCTTGTGGAACCGGGACGCAAAGGCCAGGTAATCCCGCCAGTTCCTCTCGCTGCGGACGATATAGGGGGCCATGACCTCATAAATCGTCCGCAGGCGTTCATCGTTTCTCAATAGGCTCCTCCTTCCTGTGGTGGTTTTCCAGTTTAGACGGCTGTGGCCTCTTTACGGGCAAAGTAGAGGGCAAGGGCCTCGTCTACAATACTGTCAAATTCTTTCTGGCTGATGCTGGCGGTAAAGTATTTCTTGTAAATCGCCGGTTTGACTTTGAACGCCGCAGCCGTGGATTTCTTGGGCTTCCGATTAAACTCGCCGGAGAGGATTTGTTCCGCCCGTTCCGGGGTCAGCTTGCCGGTGTATTCCCGCAGCAGAACAGCTTTGCCCTCGTTGACCTTATACTCGCTTTCCGACAGAACTGCCTCCACCATCTGCTGTTCCTCTTGGGCCAGATAGGAGAGCTGAACCGCCGCCGCAATCGTAAATTCTCCATCGTCGATCCTGATTTTCAAGGCGGCAGATAATTCATTGATGCGGAGATAATTCGCCACAGCACGGCCTTTCAGGTTGTACTCAGCCCCCACAACATCCCGGCTTTTGGACTTGTGGCAGTCAATGCCACAAGTCTTGTTTTCCCTGATTTCATCAGGGTTTTCCAGTCTTTTCAGTTCCTCGATAATATCGTTCCGGCGCCCCTGACAAATCATCTTGGAGTAGCGCAGGGCCAGCACAGCCGCCCGTTCAGACGGGAACATTTCCGAGAAGGACCGTTGCAGGACATTGGTTTCAATGACATAAATCCATGCGTCCTGATCGGAAAGATTCTCTTTAACGATACAGGGAAGTAGGCGCTTCGCCGCAATAGCAGCATTTTGGCGGTTATGACCGGCCAGCATTTCGTATTCAAACCCATTTTCATCCGGTTCAATCTTTCGGATGATTGTGGGACTCAAAACTCCATTTTCTGAAACGCTGTCTACCAGGTCATTAAATCGGTCGCCCTCATACAGCCGGAAGGGGTGTCCCCGGAAACCACGGATGATCTCTGGCGGAAGCATTTGAATTTCGTTATTTCCAGGCTGGGCAGGCTTGTCCTCCGTTGCCGCCGTGTTCTCCACCTTCCGCGCAACCCCCAGAAGGTCGTCCAGAGAACGGATACGGGGATTGATGTTAGGCATACGCAAGCACCTCCTTTGCCAAATTCATATAGGCTGCGGCTGCGGGGCTTTTGGCGTCCAGCTCCATCACGCTGAGTCCCTTGCTGTTTGCGGTCCCCACCTGAACGGTAGCTGGAATCTGACTCTCAAAAATGGGGAGGTGGCCGAACACGGAACGCACCTGTTCGCTGGTCTGGCGGTATAGGGTTGTCCGTTTACTGCATTTCGTGAACAGGATGCCAATGATCTCCACCTTTGGATTCAAATTTTGCTTGATTTTGGAGATCGTTTCCGTCAACTCCTTCAAGCCCACCAGAGCGAACAGCTCCGGGTCAACGGGAATGATGATCTCGTCCGCCGCAGTAAAGGCGTTGATGGTGAGCGAGCCGAGGGACGGGCCGGTGTCCACCAGGATGTAGTCATAATCCGCCCGGAGAGGCGCCAGCAGCTTGGCAAGGCAATCGTCCTTTCGCTCAATCAACAGGTTCACCTCTGCCACGGTCAGCGTTTTTTTGGACGGGAGCAGGTCCACCTTGCCTATGTTCAGGATGTAACTGGCCTTTTCCGGCAGAACTTCATCCATGACTAATTTCATCATCAGGCTGGCCGCCGTCTCCTGCAAAGCGGCTGGTGCCACGCCAAAGCTGATCGTCAGATTGGTTTGGGGGTCGAAGTCCACCGCCAATACTTTTTTCCCCAGCTCCGCCAGGGAGTAGGCCAGGTTCCGGGTACTACTGGTCTTTGCCACGCCCCCTTTCTGGTTTGCCATCACGATAATCTTACACACGGGTTCTCAACCTCCTGTTTTCAGTGGATTTACGCTGTTTCAGCGCATAAAAAAACTTGGACTAAACTCGCACCCCGTTATTGGAGTTCTGACTTTAGTCCAAGTATAGCTGTATCATCAATAAAGAACGTCGGGTTCGGAAAGTGCTGAGATTTTGCATACTCCATTAACATGATCTGCTGATGCTGAATGGAGTTCGACGGATCATCCTTGCCGCCTTTTTCCTTGGTGTCCTCTACGGACAGTCTGCAATATAATGCTGTGATTTTGTCGGTTGCCCTTAACATATTGTTGTCCTCCTTTGGTGGGGCAACTGTCTGAACAGGATTGGATTTTTGGTTTATATCAAGGGAAACGTCGTTACTCATCGGCGTCCTCCGTGATACCGTTTTCAGCATTGGCGGCGTTCTGCTCCATGATGCGTTTGAGCTTTTTATCAAGGGTTTCTGTTCCCTCATAGCTGCCCGTCACCGTGTATTCTGTGCCGCCATGCTCGTCCACGATTTTGATGTCGGGCAGCCAAAAGGCGGACGGATTTTTCACTACGATGTTGCCCTTGTCATCGAAAGAAAACTCTCGCTTGGGGGCATCATCGGGGCGAGGCTCGACCTTGGCATAGGGGTCTGGATTGGAGAAATAAAAGGAGCGAATTTCGCCGCCATCCTCACCGTTATCAAAATCATCGTCGGCGAAAATCTCATCCAGTTCCTCGTCGGTCAGTTCGATGATCTCATTGTCATTTTCTTTCGGATTCACTTCGTCAAGCCTCCTTTTCATTCGCTTTTTTCAAACGACAATTCAGTTCGTAGAGTGCTGTACGGTTTGAGTCCCACTTGAGTTTTTGATTTGCTTCGTCGTAGGTCAACCATACGCAGTCGGTATGTTCAGGAGATAGCCGTACATCATCTTGACATTCAAAGCCAAAAGTATATTCAGGAATTACATAGGTGCTGCTGTCCCAATGTTTGCGACTCATTTCTGATATGATCGTAACTGGAATATACGACAGACTTTTCAATCCAAGCCACTGAGTAGAATGTACACCACCCTCCTCAAAGGTTTCTCTTTTTGCTGCCGCCAAAGGTGTTTCGTTGTCCTCGCCGCCTCCGGCAATGAACTGCCATTGGTCGTGATCAGCACGGTGAAAAACGCAGTACATTGGAGTTCCATCGACAATCCGATATGGTATTGCAAGTATTTGAAAGGGTGCACGCATTGTAATCCTCCTCGACACAATTAGCCTTATCTTGTAGCAAAACGGACAAACGCCGTCAATGGTCAAGATGAACGGCTGCGCCGCCATTGACAGCGTCCGTCCGTTTCGCTTTTGGGCAGACAAGGCGGCGGTTGCCGCCGATTTCCATTTGGGAAATGGCGCTTACTAACACGGGAAACGGAGAATAGCAAGCACAGCAAGTGTAGATACACTTGCGAAAACCGGCGTGGTACGACAGGGATTTCCTTGCAGAATAGCAAGCAAATCCGGTGAGTACCCACACCGGAGCTTGCCATTCCTGCAAGCAATGCACGGCGGTACCCACTTCTCATTACCTGCCAACTGCGAAACGCACTTGGCAAGCAATGCTCGCGTTTATACACCCGTGCAATCTTGTTGGGGAAATGCCCCAAGCCCCTGAACGATTTCAGAGAAATCGGCTGCGCTCAGTTGGTGCTGATTTTAATAGCTCTGGGTTTTATATCTGTGTTTCAATGCTCTTTCAATCATAGCAAGGTCTTCGACACCAAACTCTTTTTTTGTCATTTGAACAGAGAATAAAAACTCCTTGTTCTTTCGCAACGACTTAGCAAGCAGCTTTTTGTCTTTATCATCAAGAGTAATCTTATACAGTAAGTTTGCCATAGAAATGACCATATTTTTGTGAGCTTTAAAGTAGTGTCTAAATATTTCTGTTTCGGATGCACACAGTTTGTCAAAATCCTGTTCAGAGAATTTAGGCTGAAGTCCTAAAATGGGATTTACGAGCAGCATAGTGGATGCTTCCATAAGATTGACATACGCACCCAACTTATATTGTTGTTCTTCGGTCATCTGTCTGTAATCTGTCCCAAAAGCTTCAATCTCTTTAATAGCAGTTTCCAGTTTCCCGGTTTCATCATCGATTCTCTTGATACGCTCACTCAATTCTACAATCGCAAGCTCATAGGATTTGACATCCCTGTTACTTATGCGGGTGTACACATTCTCCAATCTTTCCTTATCACCTTTGGTTCTGAAAAACACAAGACCGCTTGCAATAATGGACAGACCTGCGATTGTCCAGCCGACAGGACCGGCAAGTGCCAGAAAAGCACTTCCGGCTGCCATACCACCGCCACCAACAGCCAATGCACCGCCGCCTAACCAGGCTAAGGCTGCATTGGCAGCAGCCGCACCACTTAAAGCGGAAATAGCCGTTCCTGTAGATGCAACACCGAATGTTGTTGCAATGCCCATAGCAGCAGTTGGACCAAGTGTAACAACAGCAACACCTGCACCGACACCAGCTGCACATTGTCCGGCAGCCTTAACCTCTGCTTTTTTGTATTCCAGTACGATATTTTCAGCCTGTTGCTTCCATTTAACACGGATGGCTTTGAGCTTTTCGTATGTTAGCCTATTTTCTTCTGGCACATTCCGAATGCAATCAAATGAAGCCTGAATCCCTGCCAAGGCAGCATAAAGGTCACTTGTGTGAATACCAAGTTCATTTATTTTTTGATTTGTCTTCTTCGCAGCAGCCTCGGCTTTCTGCTGTGCCAATTGAAGTTTTGACAGCTTTTTAGCCATATCATTTTCCCCCAAAGTATCTGTCAATGTCCGCTTTGCTTTTCAGCACCCGGTTGGCGGGAACATTACGTAATTCTGCTAATTGTGCAGATTTCCCGAATGCCTCAATATACGCACCACTCTTTTTGAAATCGGCAATGAAGGTCATCAGGCGGGCATCATCATATTTCACGGACAAGATCTTTAGCCCCTCTATGTAATTCTCAACAATGGTGATTTCCTTAGCTGCAAAATCAGACGTTCTCTTTGCGTGACCATAAGAAATGGCACGTTTTGTTTCGCCATACAAAGAAATGGCAAACCGACCGACACCAACTACATTGAGCCGCAGAACAAATTCAACCACATTGAAAGTTCCGCCACCGCCCACGAACGCTCTGCCAACAGCCTCTCCTGCATCAATCAGGCAGAAAGTGCCATGTGCGACAGTCAGCATTCGTTTTACTGTAGGATTCGAGAACGGCTCACATTTCTTCCACATCAGTTTGAAAGAATGCTCTGCTTTAGATGTCTCCGTGAAGTATCTATACAAGCGTCTAACAGCATAGATAAGGCGCACCAGTAGTTCATTCAAAAACACAGGGATTGCTTGTGCTGTCTGAAAGCGAGTGTCATAGCCCTTCTCAAATATCTCCAATGCCAATTCATTTATGACCTTATCTGTATCGGCAACACTCAGCCCCAATTTTGCTTTTATTGCGATAATGTCGTTTGTCCATGTCCAGAGGGGTGACGGAATACCCATACCGCGATTTCCGGCTTTGACACTGGAACTGGAACCAGATACATCTGACATGAGGTGTCCGAACCAGTTTACAAAACCACAGAATAATTTGCTTGGGACGTTACCACCCTGTACCTCCCATTTATCATCTGCTTGCTGCAATGAAATAAGCTGTCCGTCCGATATAAAATGGGATGTGTTAGAAAACTGATCCAATATCGAAAAAAACAGTCCCAGCAAACTAGGGTTATGAGCAAGTGACTTGAAATGATGATTCTTGGCATTCATATCAAAAACTGCACGCCCGGCATCACCAAGACCCGTCTGATCATAAGGAACTTTGAACTCCTTTTCCAAGAACCGAAGTGCTGAATCAAGACTGTTAAATTCTTTCTTATCTGGGTGGCATAGCTTTGCGAAATCCATTGTCCTGTTGGCGAACCATTTATCGGTAATGTCTCCCAGAGGAGATTTGCCAGGTTTCCCTACAAGGAAAATATCGATAACACCACATAGGGCACCGGAACTTGCAGCCAAAATATAATCCAATTTATCGCACTGCGGTTTAAGTTCCTTGATGGACTGA
>OLZO01000870.1_pt1 | contig 11637 bp, 9 predicted proteins | sample 1644431 | NCBI WGS metagenome assembly OLZO01 (sample SAMEA103958145, study PRJEB25191) | human gut metagenome | biome: human-associated habitat [ENVO:00009003]; feature: intestine environment [ENVO:2100002]; material: feces | place: Germany | collected 2013/2015
CCGCAGCCTTTCCAAGGGCTACAAGCAGCGGGTGGGCATTGCACAGGCATTACTGGGCAGTCCCAGGCTCATCATTCTGGACGAGCCGATGGTCGGCCTGGACCCGGCACAGGTCATCGAGATCCGCAAGCTCATCCGGGAGCTGGGCCGGGCGCATACAGTTATCCTGTCCAGCCATATCCTCAGTGAGGTGCAGGCAGTCTGCCAGCAGATCCTGATCCTTTCCAAAGGACATCTAGCGGCAGCAGGCAGTCTGGAGGAGCTGACCGCCGATGGCAAGAGCCTGGAAGCGGTGTTTCTGGAACTGACCGACGGTGAACCGGAAGAAGCAACCGGAGAGGAGGAAGCAGAATGACAGCTATTTTCAAGCGGGAATTCCGCAGCTTCTTTCACGGGATGCTGGGGTACGTCCTCACGGCGTTTCTGGTGGCGAGTTCCGGCCTGTATTTTCTGGCCAGGTGCCTGATCTACGGCCTGACGGATTTCAGTTACTACACCCTCTACCAGACCATTTTCATGCTGCTGCTCTATATCCCGGTGCTGGCGATGCGCTCACTGGCCGAGGAGCGCCACAGCCGCACCGACCAGCTGCTGCTCACCAGCCCGGTCTCAGTGTGGGGCATCGTGCTGGGCAAGTTCTTTGCCATAGCGGCTGTGTTCGCTCTGCCCTGCGCTGTGGATGCGGTGATGATCTTCATCCTCTGGGCGCTGGGCGGCACCGTGTCTGCTCTGCTCGCAAACCTTGCGGGGCTGCTCTGCTACTTTTTGCTGGGCTGTGCGGCCATTGCATTGTGTGAGTTTCTCTCCGGCCTGACCGAGAACCAGATCATTGCCGCCGTGGCGGGCTTTTCAGCCTTGCTGCTGGCCTACCTGATGCCCAGCCTGCGCAGTATGTTCAATGCGGGCAGCGCCGTGGCGCTGGCAGTGTTCACCGGGATCGCAGGCGCGGCTTCTCTGGCGGCCGGTCTGCGCACCCGCAGCTTTGTGCTGGGGTGCCTGACCTTTGCGGCGCTCTGCCTGGGCCTGACAGGGCTGTTTCTGCTCCGCAGTGCATGGCTTACCGAGGCTTTCAGCGCCGTGCTGAGTGCCCTGTGCCTGTTTACACCCTTTGAGGATTTTGTCAACAACAGCTTCTCCATCCCTGCCGTGGTCTATTATCTGACCGTGACGGCGGTGTTCCTGTTCTTTACGGCGCAGGACATTGAGAAGCGCCGCTGGAACTGAGAGGAGGGGACACAGATGAAGCTTTTTGCAAAGCAGAGCTCCTCGGGTGACGGGCGGGTGTTCCGCAGCGGGGTGTGGTCGGCAGCCATTGCCGCGGCTGTGATCGTGCTGGCCGTGCTGGTCAATCTCATTGTCCGGGCCATTCCTTCCAGATATACCGAGTTCGATCTCTCCGAGGCTGGGCTCTACACCCTGAGCGAGAGCTCCAGACAGGTAGCCGACGACCTGACGCAGGATGTGACCATTTATTATCTGGCCCAGACCGGCAATGAGGACCAGATCATCTCCAAGCTGCTGGACAAATACGCCGCCCAGAGCAGCCATATCACCTGGGAGCTGAAAGATCCGGCAGTCTACCCGACCTTTGCGGCCCAGTACGGCGCACAGGATCTGACCTCCGGCGGGCTGATCCTGGTCTGCGGGGAACAAAGCAAGGTGCTGGATGCCGCAGAGCTTTACGACTACGATTACAGCGATTATGCCGCCACCGGCGCGGCCAACGTGACCTTTGACGGTGAAAGCAAGATCACCTCTGCCATCTACCAGCTGACCAGCGGAGAGAGCCGCCATGTGTACTACACCACCAACCACGGCGAGCAGGCGCTGACTTCCACTCTGACCGATGCGCTGGAAAGCCAGAACCTGACCGTTTCGGCACTTGACCTGCTCTCCCAGACCATCCCCGAGGACTGTGACCTGCTTGTCATCAACGATCCGGCGCAGGACTTTTCCGGCGCAGGCAGTCTGGTGGATGAGCTGGGTCAGCTGCGCAGCTATCTGAGCAACGGAGGCCGCGTGCTGCTGCTGACGGATTCCTATTATAGTACCCCCAATCTGGATGCTGTGATGGCTGAGTTCGGCCTGACCCGTACCGAGGGCCTTGTGGTGGAGGGCGATACCAACCACTACCTCAATGGCTACCCGGCCCTTTACCTGCTGCCGGATTATGCCAGTACAGAGGAATCCACCGCGCTGGACGGTGTGAACACCAGCCGCAGAGTTTTGCTGCAGATGGCACAGGGCATCACCCTGACCGAGACAGAGCATGTGGTCTCGGATGCCCTTCTGGTCAGCTCGGACAGTGCTTACAGCAAACCGGAAGGCTACGAGATGACCACTACCGAGAAAGCGGACGGCGACATTGCCGGTCCCTTCACGCTGGCAGCATACGCCCGCAATGAGGACACGGGTGCCCAGGTCATCTGGGTCAACTGCGGCAATATGGACAATGAGGGCATCTATCAGGTCATCCCGGGCAATGTGACCTTCCTGCAGGGGTGTGCGGCTTCGCTGGCCGGGCAGGAGAACGCTGTCCTCATCGACAGCAAGGCGCTGGAAGCAGCTCCGTTGGAAGTGCCCAGCATTGCCGCCTCTACGCTGGGCCTGCTCTTTGTCATCGTTCTGCCTGCGGCCCTGCTGGCTGTGGGTGCCGTGGTGGTCGTGCTGCGGCGTAGAAAGTGAGGACCTGTCCATGAAAGCAAAACAGCGTACCCTCGGGGTGCTGCTTTTCCTCATCCTGCTGGCAGGCGGCGTGTTTGCCCTGCTGACGCTGCGGAATGCCCGGGAAGAACAGGCTGCCAGTGCGGCCGCAGATGGAACCATTCCGCTGGCGGCAGTTTCGGGCAATGACCTGACGCAGATCGTGCTCCACTATCAGGGCGAGACGAACACCCTGCTCTATACCGCCAACGGCTGGACGCTGGCTGAAGATCCAGCTTACCATCTGGACACCTCTGCCTGCAACACGATGCTCACCGCGCTTTCCTCTTTGAACGCAAAGCGGGAGCTGAGCCTGCAGGCAGGGGAGGACTACGGCTTTGCGGAGCCTGCGCTGACCATAGAGGTGACGGCAGCGGGCGAAACGGACACCTATACCTTCGGGGCCAGCAATACCATGACAGGAGATCTCTATGTCCGCAAGAATAACAGCGATGTCATTTATACGGTATCGGGGACCAAAGCCGCCTGCTTTGAGTTGACCAGGGCGGAGCTATTCGGTGCCTTCAACCCGGCGGGGCTGACGGCCTCGGAGATCGAAGCCGTCTCCTATACGCTGGCCGATGGCGAGACCGTGACCCTGAAAGCAAACTCGGAGCCTGCGGCAGAGAGTGACAGCAACGCCTACCAGACTGTCTGGCGGCTGGCGGGGGATACCGCCGCAGACCTCGACGAGACGAAGGTGGATGCCATCCTCTCGGCTCTCTGCACCTATGTCTCGGCACAGGCAACAGATGCCGACCCGGCGGTGTATGGTTTTGAGGCTCCGCTGGTCACAGCAGAGGTCACAACAGCCGATGGCACAATAAATCTGACCTATGCCATGGGGACAGACGGCTGTTACCTGATGGTGGAAGGCGACAGCTCCGTTTATACGGTGGATGCCAGTGTGGTGAGTGCGCTTTTGTACCCCGCAGATCAGCTGAAAGCAGAATAAAACGTTTCACTCCCGCGCTGTGCGAATTCTTGGTACAGCGCGGGATTTTTTTGTGCCGGATGCAAAGTTTCGGCAAACCTCGACAGAGTGATTGACATTTCAGTTCGGATTGTTTATGATAGGCGATGACAGGGCAGAATAACTGCACAATATTACGGATGTCATGGATGTTGTGCAGGGCTGGGTCGCCCTGGTACGAAGGATGGGGTGGATGCCCTGTCTTTTTTCGTATCTGAGTTTAAGGAGGAAAAGTAAAAAATGGACAACTCGGTGATCGTTTCACTGCGCGATATCGTGGTGGAATTTGACGGTCAGCGCATTCTGGATGGGCTGAACCTGGACATCCATGACAAAGAGTTCGTAACGCTGCTGGGTTCTTCCGGCTGCGGCAAGACCACCACCCTGCGCCTGATCGCAGGCTTCCTGGAACCAAACGCGGGTCAGGTGCTGCTGAAGGGCCAGGATATTACCGGTGTGCCGCCCTATAAGCGTCCGGTGAATACCGTGTTCCAGAAGTACGCGCTGTTCCCGCACCTGAACGTGTTTGAGAATGTGGCCTTTGGCCTGCGCCTGAAGAAGATGGACGAAGAGACCATCCGCCGCAAGGTGCGCGATATGCTGGAGGTGGTCGGCCTGAAAGGCTTTGAGCGCCGCAGCATCGGCCAGATGTCCGGCGGCCAGCAGCAGCGTGTTGCCATTGCCCGCAGTCTGGTCAACGAGCCTGAGATCCTGCTGCTGGACGAGCCTCTGGGTGCACTGGACCTTAAGCTCCGCAAGGAGATGCAGCTGGAGCTCAAGCGCCTGCAGCGTGAGATGAACATCACCTTTATTTATGTTACCCACGATCAGGAAGAGGCCCTGACCATGTCCGATACCGTTGTGGTCATGAACGGCGGCAAGGTGCAGCAGATCGGCACTCCGGAGGACATCTATAACGAGCCGAAGAACGCCTTTGTGGCGGACTTCATCGGCGACTCCAACATCGTGGACGGCGTGATGCACCGTGATTTCCTCGTCTCCTTCTCGGGCGTCGAGTTTCCCTGTGTGGACCGCGGCTTTGCCCGCGAGCAGAGCGTGCAGGTGGTGGTGCGCCCGGAGGATATCGAGGTGGTCTCCCCGGTGGAAGGCCAGCTGGTGGGCGTCGTCAATGACGTCATCTTCAAGGGCGTCCACTTCGAGATGCATGTGGAGTGCGAGGGCCGCGAGTGGCTCATCCATTCCACCCGCGCCTGCACGCCCGGTGAGACCATCGGTATGCGCATCGGCCCCAACGAGATCCATATCATGGCACGTTCGGAGGGCTGAATGGGAAATGATGAAAATTTACGATAAGAAGCTGGCCTATCCTTATTTTATCTGGATGGTGCTGTTCACGGTGGTTCCGCTGATCATCGTGGTTTATTATGCCCTGACCGATGGCAGCGGCAATTTTACCATTGCCAACCTGACCAGCGTCAGCGGCTACGGCTCGGTGTTTGCCCGCAGTCTGCTGCTGGCCCTTGTGGCTACCGTGATCTGCCTGATCATTGCATTTCCGGTGGGCTATTTCCTGTCCCGCCTGCGGGTGAACAAGCAGCATATCATGCTGATGCTGGTCATGCTGCCCATGTGGATGAACTTCCTGCTCCGCACCTATGCCTGGATGGGCCTGCTGAGCATCAACGGCCCTGTGAACGCGGTACTGGGCTTTTTTGGCCTGGGCCCCTATACCATGCTGAACACCTCCGGCGCGGTGGTGCTGGGCATGGTGTATAACTATGTGCCCTACATGATCCTGCCCCTCTACACCAGTATGACCAAGATCGATCAGAGCCTGGTGGAAGCGGCACAGGATCTGGGAGCCTCCACCATCCAGACCCTTTTCCGGGTGCTCATCCCCATGAGCGTGCCCGGCATCAGCACCGGCATCACCATGGTGTTCGTTCCGGCGGTGTCTACCTTTGTCATCAGCCGTATGCTGGGCGGCGGCTCCAACCTGATGATCGGCGACCTGATCGAGATGCAGTTCCTGGGCAACAGCTACAACCTGAACGTCGGTTCGGCCATGAGCCTTGTGCTGATGATCATCGTCCTGCTCTGCATGAGCTTCACATCCAGCTTTGATGAAGATGAAATGGAGGGCGTGTCCTGATGAAAACGAAACATCTGCGCCTGATGCAGCGGGCCTACGTCATCTTCTTCTTCTGCTTCATGTACCTGCCCATTGCCTATATGATCGTGTTCAGCTTCAACCAGAGCAAGGGCTACGCACTGTTCACAGGCTTTACCCTCAAGTGGTACACCAGCCTGCTCCATAATTCTGCCATCCTGAGCGCTTTGCGCGTCTCGCTGGAGGTGGCCCTCATCTCTGCGGTCATTGCAACGGTTCTTGGCACGGCGGCCTCGCTGGGCATTGCGTCCATGAGCCGCAAGAGCCGCCTGGTGATCACCAACATCACCTATATCCCGGTGGTCAACCCGGAGATCATCACCGGCATCTCCCTGATGCTGCTGTTCGTGGCTTACCAGCGCTTTGCCGATGGCGTCTCCTGGCTGCCGGACACCATTATGGGCTTCCCGACGCTGCTCATCGCCCACATTGCCTTCAATGTGCCGTATGTCATCTTCAACGTGAGCCCCAAGCTCAAGCAGCTGGACATCAAGCTGTATGAGGCGGCTCTGGATCTGGGCTGCAACCCCAAGCAGGCCTTCTTCAAGGTCATCCTGCCGGAGATCAGCCCGGCCATCCTGTCGGCCTTCCTCATCTGCCTGACCTACTCCATCGATGATTTTATGATCTCCTATTTCAACTGCGGCACGGTGGAGACCCTGCCCATTGCCATCTATTCTATGACCCGGAAAAAGGTCAGCCCGGAGATCTATGCCCTGTCCACCATCATGTTTGTGGTGATCCTGACCATCATCCTCATCTCCAATGCCATGGAGAGCCGGGAGTACCGCCGGGATCAGAAGGCACTGAGAGGGGAGGACGTAAAATGAAACGTTTTGCTGTTCTGCTGCTGACGCTGGCCATGGTATTCTGCTGTTCTGCGCCCGCCTTTGCCGCCGGAACCATTGAGGTGACCGAGGACGTTTCGGTCTCGGACGATTACGACTGGACCCGCTTTCAGGGCCAGAATCTCACCCTTAACGTTTACAACTGGGGCGAATACATCTCCAACGGTTCTGATGACAGCGTGGATGTGGTGGCCGCCTTCGAGAAGCTTACCGGCATCAAGGTCAACTACACCACCTTTGATTCCAACGAGTCCATGTACGCCAAACTGAAATCCGGTGCGGCCAACTACGATGTGGTCATCCCTTCGGATTACATGGTGGCAAAGATGATCGCCGAGGGGATGCTTGCACCGCTGGATTACAGCAACATCCCCAACTCCCAGAACATCGATGCGGTCTACCGTGATCCGGATTATGACCCCACCAACGCCTATACCGTGCCCTATATGCTCTGTACCACCGGTATCATCTACAACACCACCATGGTGGAGAATGCCCCCACCAAATGGGCTGACCTGTGGGATGAGCAGTACGCGGGCAACATCCTGATGTTCAATAACAGCCGTGATGCCTACGCCATTGCAGCGTTCAAGAACGGCACCAGCATCAACCCCGAGACCCCGGAAGAGGTGGACGAGGTGGTGGAGACTCTGAAAGCGCAAAAACCGCTGGTGCAGGCCTACGTCATGGATGAGATCTTTGATAAGATGATCGGCGGCGAGGCGGCCATCGGCGTGTACTACTCCGGCGATGCCATCACCATGATCGATGATAACCCGGATCTGGCCTGGGTGTTCCCGGAGGAGGGCAGTGTGCTGTCGGTGGACTGCATGGCGGTGCCTGCCACCAGTGAGCACAAGGAAGCTGCGGAGATGTTCATCAACTTCATGTGCGAGCCGGACATCGGAAAGGCCAATGCGGAGTATATCGGCTATACCACCCCCATGCAGAAGGTGTGGGATATCCTGGATGAAGACCTCAAGTACAGCGAGATCGCATACCCCTCCGAGGACATTGCGGCCAAAGAAGAGGTGTTCACTGCCCTGAGCGATGAGGTCAACAACGAGCTCGATGTAAAGTGGAGCGAGATGAAGAGCTACAATGAGGGCGGCAGCGGCGTTGTGTTCCTGATGCTGTTGCTTGCCATGGTAGCGCTGGCCTGCTTCAACATCTGGCGCAAGCTGCGCAAAAAGACCCGGAATCAGTATTGAGAAGAAAGGGCCCTCTCCGTCAAAGCCTCTGGCAATGCGAAGCAATGACGGAGAGGGTCCTCTTTTGGAAAGGAAACGTATGAATCAATATACCTATCATACAACTGTCCTGAACGCTGACGGCGATTTCCGCCGGATGATCAAGCCCAGCGCCCTGTTCCGCTATGTGGAGCAGGCTGCGGCAGACCACGCCCGCGCCTACGGCATGGACGATGCTTTTTTCAAAGCGCACCACACGGCATTTCTGGTGGGCAAGCAGGCGGCGCAGATCACCCGGATGCCCCTGCGCGCCGAAAAGCTGACATTTGTTACCGCCTGTGAGCCGTGCAAGAAGGGTTCGATGAAGCGGCTGACCCGCATTCTGGACGAAGCAGGGAAGGAGTGTGCTCTGATCGACAGCCGGTGGATCGTGGTGGATACCGATCGTGAGTGCATCCTGCGCCAGCCCTCCTGGCATACGCCCGGTTACTGGAACGAGGATCTGGAAGGGGAGCTGCCCCAGCTGGTGCACAAAGCAAAGGAACTGACCTGTGCGGGCAGCCGGACAGCCAGCTACTCCCTGTGCGACCTGAACGGCCATGTGAATAACGCCTGCTATCTGGACATCGCCTGTGATGCCCTGCCGCTGGAGGTGGTCAAAGGCGGGCCGTTGAAATTTGTCTCCGTCAAGTACCACCGGGAGATCCCGATGGGCAGTCAGGTCGAGGTGTTTTATGCGCCCTCGGCCGATGGCTGGTATGTGGTGGGCCGCCGCGAAGAGCACGCCGCGTTTGAATGCTACCTGGAATTTACAAAATAAATCCAGAAAAATTACAATTATGTTACAAAATCTGCGAAAAAGGTCTTGCAAAACGGAAACAAAAGAGTTACAATATGGTTACAGAAAGCGATGAGCGCTTTTTGAGACTGAAATCTTTTTCTTCTTGTTGAATAAGAGATATCGGGTGCAGGGCCTTCTCCTCCTCCGGCTGTTCTCCTTCACAGCTGTCGGCCACTGTACCGCACAGGCGGTATCTCGCTTCGTGTGCAAAAAAGTCCGTCCGGTTTTCCGGTGCGGACTTTTTTGCATTCCACTTTGTGTCAGAAAACCGGCCTGTCAGGCGGAAAAGTATGACCTTGCACGTTTTTGGTGGTCAATTTTACTGTTTTTCCGCAAAGGACAGTTCTAAAGTTTGTTGCCACTGGGGTTTGTATTCTGACGGGGTTTGTGGTAAAGTATAGTCAATCAATTTATAAGCAGCAAACATGAATTATTTTGATGCTGGCCCGTTGTTGATGCGTTAAGAAAAAAGGAGTTTAGAGTATGGCTTATTTCTATGAAGAACCTTCCCGCACCTTTGGCGAGTACCTGCTGGTTCCGGGTTATTCCTCTGCAGAGAATGTCCCCACGGCAGTCAGCCTGAAGACCCCGCTGGTCAAGTACCGCAAGGGGGAAGAGGCCTGCCCGCTGGAAATGAACATCCCCATGATCAGTGCCATCATGCAGTCGGTCTCCGGCGATAAGCTGGCCATTGCACTGGCACGTGAGGGCGGTGTGTCCTTCATCTACGGCTCCCAGAGCATTGAAAACGAGGCTGCCATGGTGCGCCGCGTCAAGAGCTATAAGGCCGGTTATGTGGTCTCCGATTCTAACCTGGCTCCTACCGCCACCCTGCACGATGTGCTGGAGCTCAAGGCCCACACCGGCCACTCCACCATCGCGGTCACCGCTGACGGCACCCCCAACGGCAAGCTGCTGGGCATCGTGGCCTCCCGCGATTACCGCGTCAACCACACCCCCGATGACGCTCCTGTTACCACCTTCATGACCCCCATCGAGAAGCTGGTCACTGCCCCGGAGAACACCTCCCTGCATGACTGCAACAACATCATCTGGGACAACAAGATCAACACCCTGCCTCTGGTGGATGCCGAGGGCAACCTGAAGTATATCGTCTTCCGCAAGGACTACGATTCCCACAAGAAGAATGCCAACGAGCTGCTGGACAAGAACAAGAGCTACGTCGTCGGTGCCGGTATCAACACCCGCGACTATAAGGAACGTGTTCCGGCATTGGTAGAGGCTGGCGTTGACGTATTGTGTATCGACTCTTCCGACGGCTATTCCGAATGGCAGTACGAGACCTTGCACTGGATCAAGGATACCTACGGAGACAAGGTACTGGTTGGTGCCGGAAACGTGGTTGACCAAGATGGTTTCAACTACTTGGCTGACGCCGGAGCGGATTTCATCAAGGTAGGTATCGGTGGTGGTTCCATCTGTATCACCCGTGAGCAGAAAGGTATCGGTCGCGGACAGGCTACCGCCTTGATCGACGTAGCGAAAGCTCGTGACGAGTATTTCAAGAGACACGGCGTTTATATCCCTATCTGTAGCGATGGTGGCTTGGTACACGATTACCATATGGTATTAGCGTTGGCTATGGGTGCCGACTTCCTGATGATGGGCCGTTATTTCGCCCGCTTCGACGAGTCTCCTACGAAGAAGATGAAAATCGGAAACAACTTCGTGAAGGAGTATTGGGGTGAGGGATCTAACCGTGCGAAGAACTGGCAGCGCTATGACATGGGTGGAAACGAGTCCTTGAAATTCGAGGAAGGCGTGGACAGCTATGTACCGTATGCCGGAAAATTGAAAGATAATTTAAACGTAACATTGGGTAAGATGATCGCTACGATGTGTAGCTGCGGTTCCATCTCTATCCAAGAGTTGCAGCAGCATGCCAAGATCACGCTTGTCTCCTCTACAAGTATCGTTGAGGGTGGCGCTCACGACGTGATCCTGAAAGAGCAGAATTAATTACAATATGTATTCTAGTAGAGGCGTGGCACGCTACGTCTCTACTATTTACACATTCAAATAATTTACCATGAAAAATCTATTACTTACAGTTATCCTTTTGTGTTTTTGTTTGCCATTCGTAAAAGCCGCCGATCAAAAGATGATCTTAATCTCGACCAACGAGACGGACTTGATTTTACAAGTAGCCCCCAACGGACGGCTCTACCAAACTTATCTGGGAAATAAATTAGTAAACGAATCCGAATTTGAGAACCTCTCATGGAATATCCAAGCCGGAACGGATGGCAGCGTATCAACCCGTGGATGGGAAGTGTATCCTTGTTCAGGAGCGGAGGATTATTTCGAACCGGCTTTCGCCATCCAGCACAACGACGGGAACATGACCAGTATATTCAAGTATGTTTCCAGCGAATCCAAGAAACTAGACAATAACGTTACGGAGACAATCATCTCTCTGAAAGACGACGTATACCCAGTGGAGGCTAAATTGCATTATGTAACTTTCGCTAAAGAAAACGTCATCAAGGCTTGGACCGAGATTCGTCATATGGAGAAAAAACCGGTCACGATTACCCAATACGCTTCCAATATGCTTTATTTCGAGAGTCCTCGCTATGTATTGACCGAGTTTAGCGGTGACTGGGCCAAGGAAGTACAGATGAGCAGCCAAGACTTGAAATTCGGGAAAAAGATTATCGATACGAAACTAGGCTCCCGTGCCGCTATGCACGCTTACCCGTTTTTTGAGATTGGGTTAGGTGCCCCGGCCAGCGAGAATACAGGAGATGTTTTAATGGGAACGATCGGTTGGACTGGAAACTACCGCTTTACGTTCGAGGTAGACAACGCCGGTAACCTTCGTGTCATCTCCGGCATCAATCCCTATGCGTCCGCCTATGAATTGAAGCCGAACGAATGGTTCGTCACCCCTGAGTTTATCTTTACGTTGAGTAACCAAGGAACCGGAA
>OLZO01000871.1_pt1 | contig 11616 bp, 15 predicted proteins | sample 1644431 | NCBI WGS metagenome assembly OLZO01 (sample SAMEA103958145, study PRJEB25191) | human gut metagenome | biome: human-associated habitat [ENVO:00009003]; feature: intestine environment [ENVO:2100002]; material: feces | place: Germany | collected 2013/2015
GAGCACTTCAAGCTGACAGCGGAAAAGCTCTCTGCCGCCATCACCCCCAGGACCAAGGCCATTCTGCTCAACAATCCCTCCAACCCAACCGGCATGATGTACGACCGGGAGGAGCTGGAGGCCATCGCCGCCTTTACGGACGACGCCCACCCGGAGCGCCTGGGGGAGGCGGAGAAAGCCCAGGTGCGCCGCCACTGCGCCCAGGCCCTGGCCCACAGCCAGGCGTACCAGCGCCTCCATTTGGAGGAGATGCCGGACCGGGGCTGCCAGGGCACGCTGGTCAGTTACTGGGCCACCATCCCGGTGTACATCGACCACGTGCTCCAATACTTCACGGAGGGGGAGCGGGAGTGCCCGCACCAGCCCTTGACGCTGGACGCCCCGCCCCCGCCGGACACGGCCTTTTTCAGTTAAAGCCAGCCCGCCGGGAAGGCGGGGCAAATAAGGGAGGAACAACCATGAATAGACAAGAGATGTTTCAAGGAAAGCGCTGGGGGCTGTTCAACCACTTCCTGTGCGTCCCCGCCGGGGACGGCACCGGGGAGCCCTGCAGCCCAGAGGAGTGGAACGCCCGGGTAGACGCCTTTGATGTGGAGCTGCTGGCTGCCCAGCTGCGGGAGGTGGGCGCGGATTACTTCTGCATCACCATCGGCCAGAACTCGGGGCATTACTGCTCCCCCAACCCGGTGTACGACCAGCTGGTGGGCATTTCCCCCAGCAAGTGCTCCCGGCGGGATTTAATCGCGGACCTGGCCGCCGCCCTGGAACCCCTGGGCATCGACCTGTGGGTGTATTTGCCCTCTGGCGCCCCCTGCGCCGATGCCCAGGCCGTGGAGCGCCTGGAGTGGGTGGACGGCCAAGGGAAGCGCCTGGCCTCCTTTCAGCGGAAGTGGGAGGCCGTCATCCGGGAGTGGTCCCTGCGCTGGGGGGAGCGCGTCAAGGGCTGGTGGATAGACGGCTGCTACTATCCAGACGCCATGTACAATTTCCCCGACGAGCCCAATTTCAAAAGCTTCGCCGCGGCCATCCGCGCGGGGAATCCCCAGGCCGTGGTGGCCTTTAACCGGGGCTTGGAGGACCCCTTCCTGCCTCAGTGCCCCTGGGAGGACTACACCGCCGGAGAGGTGGGGGACTGGCTGCCCATCCCCGGCCAGAAGGTGCGGGAGCAGCTGCAGGGGAAGAAGCTCCATGTGCTCTCCTACCTGGGCCAGACCTGGGGCCAGGGCCAGCCCCGCTTCCCCGACGAACTGGTGGCCGGCTACACCAAGCTGATTCTCGCCCAGGATGGCATCCTCACCTGGGACATCCCCCTGGAGCCCAACGGCGCCATCCCCCAAGCTTACCGCCGCCAGCTGCAAGCTTTGGGCCGCATGCTGGAGGAGTGAGTGGCCCCGGCAAGATGCAAAAAACCACCATCCAGCTGGGTGGTGGTTTTCTACACTCCCCCTCACAACCTCACTCCACGCCCGGCTCCTTCTCCTGCTTGGCGTAGTACTGGGCCTGGGCGTGCCAGAGCTCCTGATACTTCCCCGGGGCCTCCACCAAAGCGTCGTGGCTGCCCTGCTGGACGATGTGCCCGTGGTCGAACACGGCGATGTCGTCGCAGAACCGGCAGGAGGAAAGCCGGTGGCTGATGTACACGGCCGTCTTGTCCCCCACAATCTTGTCGAAGTTCTCGTAGACCTCCATCTCCGCCACAGGGTCCAGGGCGGCGGTGGGCTCATCCAGCACCACAAAGGGGGCGTCCTTGTACAGGGCCCGGGCCAGGGCGATTTTCTGCGCCTCGCCCCCGGAGACCTGCACGCCGCTTTCGTCAAACTCCTTGTACAGCGGCGTCTCCAAGCCCTGGGGCAGGGCGGCCAGCCGCTTCCCAAAGCCGGCCATCTCCAGGCACCTGGCGGCCCGGCCCTTGTCCACCTCCACTGCGGCGGCCACGTTCTGCCCCAGGGGGAAGGCCAGCAGCTGGAAATCCTGGAACACCACCGAGAACAGGTCGATGTACTGCCGGTAGCTGTACTTGCGGATGTCAATGCCGTTTAAAAGGATTTCCCCCTGGGTGGGGTCGTACAGGCGGCACAGCAGCTTGATGAACGTGGTCTTGCCTGAGCCGTTTTCCCCCACCACCGCCAGGCGGCTGCCCACCTGGAACTTCATGTTCACGTGGCGCAGGGCCCACGTCTCCGTGTTGGGGTACCGGAAGGACACGTCCCGCAGCTCCAGGGTGTAGGGCAGGGAGGTGTCCGGCTCGATGGCCTTGCCCCCCTCCATGCGGAAGGGCTCCGGCGCCTCGATGTAGCCCCGCACGCTGCTCAACTCCAGGCTGAACTGGTGCAGCTCCCCAAAGCCCTTTAAAATGCCTGTCACCCAGGTGGTGAAGTTCCCCACCGCGGTGAAGTACAGCAAAAACTCCGAGACGGACAGCCCCTCTCCCAGGGCCAGCGCCAACAGGTAGCCATAGGCCGCCCCGTTGCGCAGGAAGGTCAAGGCCACCTCGGCCAAGTCCCCCAGCAGGCGCACCCGCTGCTCCCGCAGCTGGAAGTCCCGGAACAGCTTCAGCACGGCGTCGTGCACCTGCCGCAGCCAGCTGCTCATGCCAAAAATCTGGATGTCCTTCAAAGCGCCCCGGTCCCCGGCTGTCTGGCGGATGTAGCTCATCTTCTGGCCCAGGGCGGCGCCCTCCTGCCGGTGGTCGTAGGACCACTTGTTGGTCCGCAGGGAGCACACATACACCCCTTTTCCTCAAAAGCAAAGTGCAGGTTCATTCCCTGCCCCCTTTTTCTGTGCTATAATACTGGAAAAATCTTTTTAAAAACCTGCCTTATGCTGAGGCAGGGAGGAGGCAATATGGCAAAGGCAAAAATCACCCTCACTTTGGTGGGGCGCTTGGGGCCCTGTAGGTGCCATCATGGGCACCAGGTAGGGGATACCTTCGATTTCGACACGGACCGTGGCAAGCTGTGTCCTATGGCTCTCCACGCGGGCTTCCCCTATATCGATATTCTGCGCTATGGCGGAAAGCCCCCTCTGTCCCGGGCTGGGGATATTCGCTTCTGCTGCCCAGACGCCGATGTGGCCAACGTGTTCCGCATCCAGGTGGAGTGAGTGGCACATCCACGCCCCTTCCAACATACAAATACAACAGCTTTGTAAGGAAGGGAAGTGCCAGCGTTGTTTTCTCAGCTTTTCCAGCTTCTGTCCCAGGCCCTGTGCCTGCTGCTGCACGTCACCGGGGGAGGCACCTTCCCCCGGGCGCTGTCCGCCGCCCAAGAGCGCCAATGCCTGGAGGAGATGGCCCAGGGCAGCCAGGCCGCCCGGCAGAAGCTCATCGAGCACAACCTGCGGCTGGTGGCGCACATCATCAAGAAATACTACGCCAGCCAAAACGACCAGGAGGACTTGATTTCCATTGGCACCATCGGCCTTATCAAGGCCATCGACACCTTCGACCCCGCCAAGGGCATCCGGCTTTCCAGCTACGCCTCCCGGTGCATTGAGAACGAAATCCTCATGTTTTTCCGCAGCGGCCGCAAGTCCGCCCAGGATGTGTCCCTCAACGAGCCCATCGACACCGACAAGGAGGGCAACGCCCTGACCATTTTAGACACCATGGCCGTGGATGACACCATCGTCGAAAGCATCGACACCAAGATGAAAAGCGAAAAGCTGTACCGCTTTCTCCAGTCATCCCTCAACCCCCGGGAGCGGGAGGTGGTGTGCAGGCGCTATGGGCTGCTGGGGTTTGCCCCCCAGCCCCAGCGGGTGGTGGCAAAGCGCCTGGGCATTTCCCGCAGCTACATCTCCCGCATTGAGAAAAAGGCCCTGGAGAAGCTGCGCCAGCAGTTCCAGCAGGAGCGCCTGCTGTAGGGCCCTTGCCCTTTCCCCCGGCTGGTGGTATAATCCCCTTAGTTTTTGCGAAAAAAGAGGGGGAAAGCCAATGGAAGCAAAGAAGAAATACCTGGTGTGCGAGCGCCGCAGCGTGTTCGCCCTGCTGACCTTGAGCGCCGGCATGATGGGCGCCTACACCTTCAACCTGCGGGGCGGGGTGTTCTGCAACGCCCAAACGGCCAACGTGGTGCTGATGGCCATCGCCTTCGGCAGCGGGGCGTGGGGCCAGGGCTGCTACTACCTCATCCCCATCACCGCCTATTTGGCCGGGGCCTTTTTGTCGGAGATCCTCCCCTCGCCGGTGCGGCGTTTCGGGTTCCTCCGCTGGGACACCTACCTGGTGGCCTTTGAGTTTTTGGTGCTGTTTTCCATTGGGTTCATCCCCTTGGGCTGGCCCCACCAGCTGGTGCAGGTGCTGGTGAACTTCATCGCCTCTATGCAGTACAACACCTTCCGCCAGGCCGAGGGCATCCCCATGGCCACCACCTTCTGCACCAACCAGCTGCGGCAGGTGGGCGTGGGCTTTGCCAAGGCCTTGCGCAAGCACGACAGGGAGGGCCTGTCCCGGGCGTTGTTCTTCTTGGGGATGCTGGGCTGCTTCTTCGCCGGGGGCGTGCTCTCCACCTTGGCCTGCCACCTGGTTTCCGCCAAGGCCATCTGGCTGAACCTGCTGCCCCTGGGCATTGTGCTGGTGCGGCTGGTCCACGCCGACCTCACCGAGGAAAAGGGCCTGCTCTCCCAAAAGCCCGCGGGCCATTAAAGCTTTTTGCGAAAGAGCTTGTGCTCCCGCCGGTTTTGCCGTATACTAAGGGCAAATCGTTTCACATAGGGAGGAACCACCATGAAGCAACTGGATATTGGCGGCAGCGGCGTGCTGGGCTCGGCCATTGGCGTGGGCTGCATGCGCATGAACTGCATGGAGCCCCAGGCCATTTTGGAGTACATCCACACCGCCTTGGAAAAGGGCATCAACTTTTTTGACCACGCGGACATCTACGGCGGGGGAGAGTGCGAAACCCGCTTTGGCCAGGCCCTGGCCTTGGAGCCCGGCCTGCGGGAGAAGCTGGTCCTGCAGACCAAGTGCGGCATCCGCCCGGATAGGTACGACTTCTCCAAGGAGCACATCCTGGAGAGGGTGGAGGGCAGCTTGCGGCGCCTGGGCACCGACCACGTGGACTTTCTGCTGCTCCACCGGCCCGACGCCCTCATGGAGCCGGAGGAGGTGGCTGAGGCCTTTCACCGGCTGGAGAGCCAGGGCAAGGTGCTCTACTTTGGGGTGAGCAACTTCAGCGCCCGCCAGCTGGAGCTGCTCCAGTCCGGCCTGAAGCAGAAGCTGCGGGCCAACCAGATGCAGTTTGGCATTATGTGCGCGGGGATGGTGTCCCACAGCCTGGAGGCCAACACCCACTTCCCCAACGCCGCCGACAGGGACGGCGAGGTGCTGGACTACTGCCGCCTGAAGGGCATCACCATCCAGGCCTGGTCCCCCTTCCAGTACGGCTTCTTCGAGGGCGTGTTCATCGACAACGAGAAGTTCCCCGCCCTCAACGAGAAGCTCCAACAGCTCTCGGAGAAGTACGGCGTGTCCAAGTCCGCCTTGGCCGTGGCGTGGATCCTCCGCCACCCGGCGGGCATCCAGGCCATTGTGGGCACCACCAAGGCCCAGCGCCTGGCGGACATCGCCACCGCCGCGGACATCTCCCGGGAGGACTGGTACCAAATCTACCTGGCAGCGGGCAACAAGCTGCCGTAACCAAAAAACAGGGCAGCCGCCGCAAAAGCGGTGTGCCCTGCTTTTTTTACGCCTTGTCCCGGGGCTTTGCCACCAAGGCCGCCAAGGTGCCGAAGAAGATGGCGGCGGCCGTCCCCGCGGCCCCGGCGGAGAGGCCCCCGGTGAACACCCCCAAAAAGCCCTCCTCCGCCACGGCTTTGCGCACCCCCTCGGACAGGGCCCAGCCAAAGCCGGTGAGGGGCACCGTGGCCCCGCAGCCCGCGAACTCCGCCAGGGGGCCGTACAGCCCCAGGGCGCCCAGGACCACCCCCGCCGTGACAAACAGCACCATGATCCGGGCGGGGGTCAGCTTGGTCAAGTCGATGAGCAGCTGGCCTATTACGCAAATCAGCCCGCCCACCCAAAACGCGTTGAGATATTCCATGGGTTCCATCCTTTCTCCCGGCCGTGGCCTGCTGGGCTTTAGTGTGCCCCGGGAAAAGGCGGATATGCAAAGGGCCCGCCGCAAACCGCGGTGGGCCTTAGCTGGGGGCAATCGGACGCGGAGCCGGGGCTGCTGGCCCCTGTCCGCTGGTTCTTTTTCTACGCCGCTAGGGGGCTTGTAAGGCAAGCGCGTCCTGGGGACGCACGGCAAAAGCTTTACGGTTGCGCTTTTTTCTGATTGCCCATGCTTAGTCTTGCGGGGGCAGGGCGCTTTCCAGGTTGCCCTCCAGGCGGAAAATGCCGGTGTAGGGCTGCTCCACCAAGGTGGCGTCCCCCTCCTTGTAGTAGTACAGCACCGTGGCGCCGCCCCGGTTTTCCAGGCGGATGGTCCCGTAGGGCTCCACCAAAGGCTGGTCTTGGACGGACTCGCGCCCAATGGACCACCCGGTGTTCAGCACCTCCAGCAGCCGGACGATGTCCTCCTCCTGGGTGAGGGAGAGGCTTTCCCCCTCCAGCGTCTCCACCTGGATGGCGGTGATGTTCCCTGCCTTGGGCAAAATGATGGCCTTCCCGCCCAGCTGGCACCCGGCCAGGGCTGCCAGCAGCAGCGTGCACAGCAGCAGCGCGGCTTTTTTCATAAGCTCCTCCTTTTTCACAGTCCTAGATGTGTGGCGGTTCCTTTCCATGGTGCCACAAAGAGTTCAAGAAATGTTCAACAGGGCATTCCGCATGAAAAGACAGTCCGAAGGCTGGGCTCGGGAGGAAGCAGGTCATACACCCGCACTTTCGTCACTTTTTGCGATACGATTTGGAATACGGCTATACAGCCGGTGTCCAAAATGTAGAGCGCCCATCGTTTTCTCTTTTTCCCCCTGACCCAAAGGTGGGCAGGGCCCAGCGCTTTTTCAAGTTGGTTCCTCCCCTTGTGTAGGAAAGGCTCAAAGTTTTGACAGCGCACCAGCGAAAGGTGGTACGTCCAGTTCACCGACCTGGTTTCTGAAAATTCCGCTCCTTTGGGAGAGAGAATTTTTCCCGGTTTTTCGCTGCGAATGGCAACAACCGTGGCGTCTTGTACCTTGTACACACGAAGCTCACCCTTTGCGAGAAGGGGCGGGCAAGGCTCACCGTTGTACCACAATAGGCATTCTCGGCGGAACTTTTGATAAAACAAGTCTATGTCTTGCTGGGAGAATCCTTCCCGTTGCACAAGCTTCTCCAGCGGAGCTTGCGCGGGGAACACAGCCAGATAGAGCCGCAGCCTGTTTTCCGTTGTAATGGCGGAAACATCCTCCCGCAGCGCATTTCGGAATAGCTGGAGCGTGTCTCGCAGAAACCACCTGGCAATTTTTCTTTCGCTTTGGGCTGCTAGCGGGTCGCTGCCAGTGGAAGGTGCGGCGAGAATAGGGGCTTCTTTTTCAGCTTGTGAAAGCCAGCTTTCAACATCCTCCAAAGAGTACCCCTCGTCCGCTAGATATTCCTTTACATCCATTTTCTGGCCGGGGTATGAAAAATCCAGGTACACTTGTACGCGTTCTATGGTTTCGCGGGCAAGTTTGCTGTCCTCCTTGCCGCCTGCCAACTCATCAAGCTTGGTTTGTGTATCCGCCCAAAACCAAGTCAGAATACGTTTTCTCTCTGTATCCATGAAATAAGCTCCTCCACAGCCACCCCATTCCCAGTGGAAAACTCCCCCGGGATGTGGTAGAATACCTCCAGAAAGCCAACGATAGCAAGGGAGCGTTCTCTATGGGTGCATACATTTCCACTTTCCCCACAGGCTTTGCCGGGCTGATACCCGCCGCCTTACAAAAGCTGCTGCCCGGGGCCCAGGTGGTGCTGCTCTCCGCCCGGAAGCGGGAGGCCGAGGCCGCCGCCCAGGAGATGGGCTTCCCCCTGCGCCAGCGGTATGACACCTTGGTCAACGGGAAGAAGGCCGCCGTCTACCTGCTGGAGGTGGGCCCCGCCTTATAAAAGGGACGTCAGCTCCCCCAGGTCTTGGACCACTATGTCGGGCTGGGTGGGGCTTTCCGCCAGCAGCTGGGGGGTGGTCTCGCCGCTCATCACCAGAATGGAGGCGACCTCTGTCCCCGCGGCCACGGCGATGTCCGTGTACAGCCGGTCGCCCACCACTGCCAGCTCCTGGGGCCGGCAGCCGGTCTGGGCCAGCATGTACTCCAAAGTGTGGGGGGAGGGCTTGCCGAAAAACTCGCACTGCACCCCGGTGGAGGCCTTCACCAAGGCGGCGATGGAGCCGCAGTCCGGGATAAAGCCCCCCTCCACCGGGCAGTTCCAGTCGGGGTTGACGCCGTACACCGGCCGCCCCGCCCGGATGAGGTCGCAGGCCACCCGCAGCTTCTCGTAGGTGAGGGTGGTGTCAAAGCCCAGGATGACCACGTCCCCGTCCTCCGCGTCCGGGGCGAAGCCGGCCTTGCGGAAGTCCTCCCGCAGGGCGGGCGTGCCTACCACGTAGCACCGGGCCCCGGGGTGGTGCTGGCCCAGCCACTGCAAAATCACCCCGTTGGAGATGAGCATCTTCTCCGGGGGGAGGGAGATGCCCATGCGGGCCAGCTTTTCCAAGTAGGCCTCCCGGTTTTTGGAGCTGTTGTTGGTGAAAAAGCAGGAATCCCGCCCTGTCTCCTCCACCCGGCGGAGGAACCCCTTGGTAAAGGGGAACAGGCTCTCCCCCAGGTAGATGGTGCCGTCCATGTCCAGCACGAACATGCGCACTTGCCGCAATTTTTCCAGCTGCTGCTGTGTAAGCGCCATAGCGCCCACCCCTTTCCCTTTTCTTTGGTGCTGTGATACCACAGGGCTTTCCAGCCGCCGGGCCGGGCGGGGAGTTTTCCCTCGCGCCCGCGCACCATGTTCTGGGACTAGTATACCAGAGAATCCCCCCAGCCGCAATGCCCCTCACACCGGCAGCCCGGCATAGCCCGCCGCCCGGCGCAGGGCCCGCTTGGCCTTTTTCAGGTGGCGGCACACCGTGGCCTTGTTCACCCCCAGCTGGCGGCCAGCCTCCACCTGGCTCAGCCCCTGTAAGACGCACAGCTCCATGCACTGGCGCTGCCGGGGGGTCAGCTCCTGCTGCAAGGCCAGGCGCAGCACGTGCAGGGCCGCCTGCCTGCGCTTGTGGTTGGCGGCGGTGTCCCCCAAGGGCGTGCCGGTGACGCCGCGCAGCTGGTCCAGGCTCAGCACATCCCGGGGCATTTACACCGCCTCCTGGCGCTGGGCCCGGCGGCCCAAGTCCTTGGCGGTGTGGACGCAGTCCAGGTACATCTCATATAAGATGGAAAGCCGCCGCCTTTGCAGCGCCTCCTCCTGGGGGGAGGGGGGCAGCCCCTCTTGGCGGACCTGGGCCATCCGCTCCTGCACACGGGAGGCCTCCTCCCAATAGGCCATGCTCCACGCGGTGTAATCCATACGCTGTGCCACTCCTTTCCAAAAGAAAAAACGAACGTGTGTTCTGTTTGTGGCCCCTACTGTATCAAACTCCCCGGGGAAATGCAAGGGTTTTCCATAAAAAAATAGAACAAAATTTCGAACTGTGATTTTCTGGAAAAAGGGGTGTTATTTTTCCTTATCCTGCGGTATAATAAAACAAACTGGGGAAGCGTGCTCGCACTGCCCCAACCCCTGCCATCACAAAGGGAAAGGAAGGTATCGGTATGGAATTTCTGAAAACTATCGGCAAGGCCGTGGGAGAAGCGGCCGCCCATCTGGGCGAAAAGAACCACCGCGCGGCGCAGCTCAGCCGCATCCGCTCTTTTCTCCGCTGCCAGGAGAAAGCCGCGGAGAAGGAATACCTGGCCTTGGGCCGCTATTACTACCACAACCTGCGGGACAAGGAAAACGACGTCACCGAGGCCCACTGCCTGGCCCTGGATGAGATTGAGCAGCGTTTGGACGCCGCCCTGGACCAGCTGAGCCAGTGCTACAGCGCCAGCGAGGCGCGGGAGGAGGTCACCCTGGAGGACGTGCAGGCCTTTGACCAGGACCCCGCCGCCCAAGAGGAACCCCCCGCCCCGGTGGAGGCAGCCCCCGCGGAGGAGGACCCCGCCGCCACGCCCGCCCCGGCGGAAGAAAACGAGAATCTGCCCTTTGAGGGCTAAACCTTGGAGGAACAATAGGGAATGTCGACCGAGATAGAGAAGGATATCCTCTGCCCCCAGTGCGGGCAGTCCCAAAAGTACAGGCTGTACGCCAGCATCAACGCCAAGGAGAACCCCGAGCTCAAGCGCCGGGTGCTCAGCGAGACGCTGTTCGATTGGCGCTGCAAGCGGTGCAACTACTTTGCCGCCATGGCCTATTCCTTTTTGTACACAGACCCCGAGGCGGGGTACATTGTGTGCGTGGCCCCCGGCGGGGAGGGCCGCACCGCCCAGCCCACCCAGGAGATACAGTCCTACACCAAGCGGGTGGTGAAGAACCTGGCGGAGCTGAAGGAGAAAATCCTCATTTTCGATTTGGGCTATGACGACGTGGCTGTGGAGCTGGTGAAGAACGCCCTGTGCACCATCATCGCCAGGACGTACCAGGTCAACCGGGTGCACGCCTATTTCAGCCGCATCAACGAGGGGGAGATGGAGTTCGCCGTGTTCCTGCCCCGCAAGCAGGAGCCCGTGTACCACTCCACCAAGCTGGAAGTGTACCGCCAGTCCCAGGAGGTGCTGCGCTCCCTGGACTTTGTGGACCCCCCAGGCTTTGCCCGGGTGGATTCCAAGCTGGCCCGCAAGCTGCTGCAGGACTATCAGAATATCTGACACACAGAGGGAAGGAGCTTTGGCTGCTTCCCTTTTCTGCTGCCCTTTTTGGGGAAGGTGACAGCTTTGCAAAAAGGCTGGTGAAAGCGCCAGTTTTTTTCTGGCTTTGTGAAAACCCCGTCGCTTTTTCACGCCCCTTTCCAGCCCCCAGGCCGGTGGGCGGGAAAAAGCAGGTCCCTGTTCATAAAAAATCTCTGGACAAGCGCCGCAAAAAGTCTATAATGATTATGCGCAGATTTGCGAGTAATGCCGGAAACTGCCGCCGGCCGCGCTGCCAGTGGGCAGGATAAAAACACCTGAAAGGATGGATTGACAGTTGAACGAGAACCAACCCGCAAAACCTAGGAAAAAGCGCCTCATCGTTTTGATCGTGGTGGCGGCGCTGGTGGTGCTGGCCGTGGCTGCCTACTTCATCGCCCGCACCGTGGCACACTCCTTCATCCAGTCGGAAATCTCCACCCGCTCCGATTGGGAGATTGACACCGGCGACGTGGCCGACCGAGAGGCCTCTCAGCAGGTCACCGTGTACACCGACCCGGTGGAGGCCACCATTGAAATCACCCAGATCGTCCCCGACGAGTACGAGGACGAGGGCTTTACCTACTACGACGAGGAAGTCCAGGACCGCCTGGCCTCCACGCTGCTGGGCCTGACCCAGGAGGGGAACTACACCATGGGATCCCCCCTGGCCATCTTGAACCCCTTTGGCACCGGCTCCAACGGGCTGTACCTGTACTTTGGCACCAGCAATCCCACCCAGGTGTCCTACGCCGTGGAGGCAGAGGGCTATCCCAGCTACTCCGCCACCGCCAACAA
>OLZO01000874.1_pt1 | contig 11607 bp, 9 predicted proteins | sample 1644431 | NCBI WGS metagenome assembly OLZO01 (sample SAMEA103958145, study PRJEB25191) | human gut metagenome | biome: human-associated habitat [ENVO:00009003]; feature: intestine environment [ENVO:2100002]; material: feces | place: Germany | collected 2013/2015
CTGGCGGTCTATCTCTTGTTTTCGGTTGCTTGCTTCCTTACCGTACATGAGCATTCGCGCCGGGGTTATCATTGCCGTAACCTTCGAGCAGGTTGACTGCGCCCCAGATGCCGAGGCCAGCGCCGAGGGCAATGACCAGCGTCTGGAGCACCTGGATAGCCGAATTGAAAAACTCCATTCAAAAACCCGGGGCCTCGCCGCGCACAAAAGCGCAGACTGCCGGCCCAGCCCCGGCCTCCTTTCATTTTAATATAATGAAAGCAGCCGTTTTTTCTTGGGCTTCATCAGGTCTCGTCGTCGGTCTCGTCTACCTCGTACACGTCGTATTCCTCGTCGGCCTTTAGCTTGAGGCGGTGGGACATATACTTTTCGACGTCGAAAGTATTCTTGGGGTCGGCGTCGGAGAGGTATTTGTAGTTGGGGTGCTTCGTTATGTCGTACTTGTCGCTCAGGAACGGGCGAAGGCCGCGGACTTGGAGGATACACTTGCCGCCGTCGAGGGTGGCAAGGTCGTCCACGCTCATGAGCTCGCGCCCTAGCTTTTGGTAGTTGAGCGAGTGCGACGTTTCACGACCCCGGCTCTCGCCGGTGTTGTAGGTGTCTATGGTCTCCTTGCCCAGCGACTGGCTCAACTCCTTGAGCGTGCTCGGTTCCGATCCGCCGAGGAACAGCCGGGAATCGCAGTTGCCGATGATGGTGTCGGCGTTGTCCTTGTAGAGCGCCTTGAGCTGGCTCTGCGCTTGCAGCACGAGGCAGGCGGAAATCTCACGGCTTCGTATCGTCGCCATAAGCTTTTCGAGATTCGGAATCTGCCCGATATTCGCGCACTCGTCTATGAGGCAGCGCACATGGACAGGCAAGCGCCCGCCGTAGACGTCGTCGGCTTTCTCGCACAGGAGGTTGAATAGCTGCGTGTAGACCATGCTTATGAGGAAGTTGAAGGTGCTGTCCGTGTCGGACATGATGAGGAACAGCGCAGTCTTGCGGTCTCCCAGCGTGTCCAGCGCCAGCTCATCTCGGCTCGTTATCTCGCGCAGCTCGGCGATGTCGAAGGGGGCGAGGCGAGCGCCGCAGCTTACGAGTATGCTTTTGGCGGTCTTGCCGGCTGCGAGCTTGTACTTGGCGTACTGGCGCACGGCAAAGTGCCCCGGGTCCTTGGCCTTAAGCTCGTCGAACAGGCAGTCTACGGGGTTCTTGAACTCCTCGTCGTCCTCGCGGACTTCCATCGAGTTGAGCATTTCGAGCATCGTGCCGAAGTTCTGCTCCTCATCCGGGGCCTCGTAATGGATGTAGCCGATGAGCGCCATGTAGAGCAACTTCTCGGCGTTGGTCCAGAACTCGTCGCCCTTCTGCCCGCTGCCCGTGGTGTTGGCTATGAGGCAGGTCACGAGCTTCAATATGTCCTTCTCCGAGTGGATGTACGCGAAGGGGTTATAGTGCATTGACTTTTTGAAGTTGATGGTGTTCAGCACGCTTATCTTGTACCCGGCGCGCTCCAAAAGGCGGCCGGTATCCAGCACCAGCTGCCCCTTCGGGTCGGTGACGACGTAGGAGCTGTGCAGCTGCATGAGGTTCGGCTTGATAAAAAATCTCGTCTTACCCGAGCCGGAGCCGCCAACGATGAGGACGTTTTTGTTTCTCGCGGTCTTTGCATTCTTCGGCCTCGAATCCATCGTCAGGCGCTCGGTCTGCGTGAGGATTACGTTGTTCTGGAACTTTGGGTCTATATATGGCCGGATGTCCTCAGCGGTGCCGAAGCGGGCCGCGCCGTACTCGATGTTGTGGCGGTACTTCTTCGCGTTTTTGCTGCGAAGATAGACCGCAAGCCGCAGCAGCAGCCCGCAAATGAGACCGACGCAGAGGTCGAGGGCGTGGAAGCTAGGAAGCGGGTTGCCGAATGCGGCGGGTATAGCGCCGAACAGCCCCAAAATCTTCTCCGAGGCGTTGCCGCCCTCGGCCATGCGCCAGGCCTCGCCGAGATTTGTGCAGGCGAGGCCAACGAGCACATAGGGCAGGTTAGTGAGTATGAGCTTCTTCAGTTTCATCGCTCAAGCTCCTTTTTGCGCTCCTTTGCAGGCTCAGCTTTCGCGGCCTGAGCCGTGAGATCGCGGAGTCTTTTGAGCACCGATGGGCGGCGCTCCTTTTTTTCCGCGTACTCCTTGAGCGCGGCGGTGAGGGCGTCCGCGTCCCGAGCCTTGAAGAACACGAGGTATCTCGGCTTCTCGGCGGACTTGTCCTTCTTGATAGCGAAGTCCACGCCGTATTTGCGGGCGACGTGCTCAAAGTCCCGGATGCTGCCGTCGGCGAGCTCAATGCTGCTGACGCCCTGGTTCTGGCCGATGAGCTTCTTCACGCTCTGCTTGCCATGCGGGTGGACGTAGGCTTTCGCGGCCTTCTTGTTTTTGCGGTAGGCCAGCAGTTTAGCTATGGCGTTCTTGAGCGTCCGTCCGGTCAGCTTCGCTGTGTTGATCGCCAGCGTCAGCGCCCGGCTCTCGACCTCCTCCTGCATTCAGTCACCTCCATCAGGTAACTTCCTCCACAACGAAAACGACAGAGAGCACCTGTTCGTCGATGCCGACAGAGGTCGCGGAGACGTTGGCGTCGTAGTCCAGCGGCATCGTGCTCCCAGCGCCGATGCTCCAGTCGCCAGTAAGGGCGAGCGATTCCGTTTCACCCTCAGTCGCCGAGGCAGCGCCGCCGATGGCGAAGCCTATGAGCTTGCTGTCCACCTTGGCCGCGGCCATGTTGTACTCAAACGGCACGAGCGTCCAGCCGTTCTCAGTTCTCAGCGTGACGCCGGTGACGCGCACGTCGCAGGTGGAGTTGTTGGCGATGGCGGCGTCCGTACTCGCCGTGACCTCGCCGTCCTCCGTGACGGCAAGGGGCAGACCGGCAGGGACGGTGACGGAGAACACCTTGACCAACGTCCAGTGCGCGTAGAGCGTATGCGCCGTCTTGCTGCCGACCTCCGTTCCCGCCTCAACCAGCTCGCCGCCAGTCTCAGCCGTGAACCAGCCGTCGAAGATGTAACCCTCCCGCGTCGGCTCAGGCAGCTCGCCGTAGGCGTCGCCATAGATGACAGTCACCTCATCGTCAGCCAGCACGCCGCCGCAGTCGTCGAGCGTCACGTCGACGTAGACCGTCAGTGCCTTGGAACAGCCGTCACATATGCCGTCGCCGTTCGTGTCCGAATGAGTCTCGTACTCATAGACGGAATAGCCGCAGTCCGAACAGGTCTTGGTACGCCGGTGCTGGGTTTCGCTGTAGTCCTGCCAGTCGCCGTAAGTAAAGCTGTGGCTCTCATAGGTCGCGGAGCCAATATAGCTGGAACAGGTCGAGCAATACTTCTGTACCTTGTGCTGCGTGGAGGTGTAGGTGTTGTACCTCGTAGTCGTGCTGTGGTTGCCGTAGGATGTCGTCCGGCTGCCGCATCTTGTACAGGTGGCCGTGCGGCTGTGCTGGCTGCTGTTGTAGTACGTCCAGCTGCCGTAGCTGTAGCTGTGGCTTGTGCCGCTGTTCACAAGAGCGCCGCAGTCGTCGCAGTATTCATACCAGTTGCAGCCGTTCCATTCCGTATGGGTCGAGCTGTGGTAACAGGGTTCCACATACATATAGCCGCAGACGGTGCAGACCCCGTCCGCATCGAAAGAGTGCGGGGCCTGAGAACTCCAGTTGAAGTCTATCTGCCCGCAGCCGGAGCAGCGGTTGACGTACCAGTGCAGGGTGCTGCTGTAGGCGACCCATTCGCTGACCATATGGCAGGATTTGCTCGGCGGGCAGACGCAGGAGCTCACTCCGCAGCCCGCCGCAAACGCGCTCGGCACGAGCGTGAACGCAAGCACGAGGACCAGCAGCAGGGATAACAAACGTTTTTTCATCATTTCTTCCTCCTTACACGATGGAGATCGTGAACACGACGTTCAGCGCGTTCACATTCTCGCTGTTCGGTGCATCTGCGCTTATCTTGGCGAAGTATTCGAGCGCGAGGCTCTCCTCGGCCTTGATGACCGGGAAGGCCGTGGTGTTTATGCCGAGTTTGCCGGGGCCTTCCGTGGGACACCCGTTTATCTTGAGCGCCACGCGGTGCGCGCCGGAAAAGCTGTTGTAGCTGCCGACCTTGTACGCACCGTCCGTTACCTCGACGCCGGTCACTCGCACAGCGCCGCTTTTGGAGTTGTTCGTAATCTTGGCGTTGTCCGCGGTCACGACCGTGCCGTTAATGACGTGGATGGGCAGAGATGCAGGGACGGTGACGTTCACGGTGCGGTACTCGTTGTCCACGGTGAGCGTGACCGGCACGGTGGCGGTAGTGCTCGTATCCGCAAGGGCGCCGAGCGAGAGGCAGAGCGCGAGGACAAGCGCCATCGCGCCTATGCGTTTGGCTTTCAAGTGTTTACCTCCTTTCAAAGAGTCGGGGCGGCTTGCGCCGCCCCTTGGCTTATACTCACTCGGTCACGTCGTCCCACTCGATGACGAACACGACGTTAGCGACATTCGCACCCTCGACCGCGCTGGAGAGCGGGGTCACGATGGCGTCGTAGTCGATGGCGACGCTGTTGCGGGAGCTATCGCCGACGCCGGTCATGTAGCAGCCCTCGATGGGCGCAGTGATGAGGCTCTGGGTGGCCTCGCCGGTGCTGGTGGCGACCTGAGCGCCGCCGCCGATGCTCAGAGCGAAGCCGAGCTTGTTGCTGTCGACCTTCTCACCGGCGAGGGAGGCCTTGTCGCCAAAGGCGGTGAGGTTCCAGCCGCTTGCGGCGCTGATGCTGACGGAGGCGACGCGGACCGCGCCGTAGGAGTTGTTGGTGATGCGGCAGTCGGTGGCAGTGACAACGGTGCCGTCGTCGCTCATTGCCATGGGCAGGGCGGTCGGGACGGTGACGCTCATGCGGGTCGGGGTTATGGTGCCGCCGCCTTCACCGCCGAGCCCATCGTTGGTGGTCGTGAGGTTTACGGGGCTGGTGGCGCTGCCGCCGCTGGCCGTGATGTCGTCGGCGCACGCGCCGACAGCGAGACTGAACACTATGCAGAGCGCGAGCAGCATGGTAACGGGCTTACGAAGAGTTTTAGTCATGTGAGTACCTCCAAAGAATTTTAGATTTGTTGTCCTTATTCAAGGACGGTGAGTTCGATGACGACGCCCGCCGAGCCGAGCTTGTCGCCGGTGTCGGGGTCGAGGTTGAAGAACATAGCGGTGCATTCGTATGTACCGGCGTCAAGGTCGACGTCGAGCTTGTCCGATTCGATCTTGGAGCCGACCGGCACCGCCTTCGAGGTGTAGATGACCTCGCCGGTGTCGTTGCGGCTTATCTCGACGGAGATGGGATAGCGGTTGACGTCGCTGTTGACGATCATGAGGCTGCCGGCCGATTCGCCGTCGGAAAAGACAGGCGAGGTGTTCATCGAGATGTTGATCATGCCCTCCTCGACTTTCTCGTTGAGCGAGTCGCGGATGGCGTCCATGTCGGCCTCATCCCAGCCGCCCTCGGTGGCAGAGGGGTCAAACTCGATGCCGCCGTGGTCGTCCACGGGCGCGCCGCAGCTCCTGAGCAGGAGCAGGATGATGACGGCGACGACGATGACCAGGCCGACGCCGATGCCGACTTTCTTGTACGTTTCCTTCTTCGAGTTTTTGTTTTTCATTTTTCAAACCTCCTGAATTTTTGTCCGGGGCGCGCATCAGAGCCTAAGGCGGAACTACCAAGTGGCAAAGTTTGAGTTTTATCCGGCATCACCCCCTCTCATGTCATGCCTGACCCGTGCGGCGTAGTAGCTCTCCATGGACGCGGGAGCGTTGTAGAGCGCCGTGAGCAGGTACTGGCGTATGTTGCGTATCCGCGTCGTGTTCTCCTTCATGCAGTCGAGCACGAACTCGACATGGAAGCGGTTGAGCTTCAACAGCCTTGAACGCACAACATCCGCGCTGCGGCTTTCGCCGCCAACGCGGATGTAGTCTTTTGAGGAACTCACAGCGTCTACGATCTGCTCCACAGCCTCGTCCACGCAGTCCTTGTCGTAGCCGTCCTCGCCGATAATGAGGTCGTACTCGATGTTTTCAAGGATTATCTCCCGCCACATCGCTTCGTCCTCGCTTCGCCTCGGGGCAGAGGAAGGAATTGAATGAGTTCTTGATTCATTTAGTTTTTTATTCTTGGGTTTTTGATTGAGTTTAGTATTTAATTGCGGCGGGTTTACCGGCGGCGGAGAAGCCGTTTCCGGATTTTCGGTTTCCGGGTTTCCGTCCGGCGGCGAAGTGGAACGCGGCACCTCGTAGATGACGTACTCAGTGTCGATGAACCGCCCCTGTTCGTCACGCAGCTGCCGGCGCTCGAGGTAGCCGAGGCGCTCCAACTCGTTGAGTCCGGTGGAAACATAGCTCTTGCCATGCGGCGAGATCGCGGTCAGCCCCGCGAGAGTGTAGTCCCAGTCGTCCCGCAGCGTGAGCATAGTCCCCAGCAGCCCCCGCCCCTTGAACGACAGCCGCATGTCCCGGAACGGATAGTTCGGCATGATGGTGAAGTCGCTGTTTTTTTCAATGCGGAAGACCGCCATGTGTTGCACCTCCAAAATAAAATATCGCCGCCGGCGACTGCTTGCGACGATTTAGGTAAATTTTTCTTGCGACCACTTGAAGCGGTGGTATAATTAACCTAATATAGATTTGATACATGACTGAAGCAAACATGTGATTAAGAAGATAGGAGAAATGGCAGGGTAGTATTATGGGAATCAATAAGTCGACCGAAGACTTCATGTATTATTTGAAAGAAACAATTAAACTGCCGATTGAAGAGGAGATCAATAAGTATATCTCGGCCTTCTCTTTTTACCTCTACAATTCAGATCCAGATTATACATATAGTGTGCCTTTTCTATGTGAAAAGCATATTTCATTTTTAGAATCCATAAGAGAAGCAAAATGCCAGTATGGAATATTTTACTCGATAGTTGATGAACTGAAAAATAATAATGAGCTTCAAGAAAGCTTGATTAAATTCCGAGTTAATGAATCGTCGGATGATTTTAATGCTGTGCTTTCAATGAATAGCTTTTTGCGGTTTGATATGCTAAAAAACTCAGAAATTGAGTTATGCGAACCCTTGCGTTTACCACAAAAAGGACGATGCTGTAAAAGCCATAAGTATACTTTCTGTTACGGCAATATAACTAAGTACTTTGCACCTGAAGAAAACAAGCAAGCTGAAGTTATAAATATCATTTTAAAAACAATTAAACTGCCAGAAGAATATGAGGTGTGCTATGAAAATGAGTATAAAAGAACGCACGCTAAGCAATGAAAATATATTCCTCGCAATATCTCTCGTTCATTCCTACATTCAAGAAGTGGGACTCTTGTCCAAAGAGGACAGAGCATTGCTGGAGAAGTTGAAAGATGTATACGACGAAAATTTTATAAAGCAGATAATGAAAAGAGTAAAAGCCCGCGTCTCAGAAATATTAAGCCACGAAAACCTATTCTTTTTGGTGCAAGTATATTTTAAGCCCAAAAAGCGTGAAAATGATAATAACATATTTCGCCCAATACACACTGCTTCACTAATTGATCAAATAGCAATGATGGCGATGGCTCAAGTTCTGATATATGACGTTGAACCTGTGAAAGGGGACGCTCAGTATTCCAAATCAAAACTGATTCCCTCCGAATTGAGTAGGCTTATACCATCAAATTTTTATGGCAATAGAGTCTCTTATGATGCAGTTAGACTATTTAAGCCATGGCAAGAACAATACAAAGAATATACCTCCAAGGCCAGTGATTACCTGTACAGGTATAGCCAATCTCATAAATATAAGTACGAGGTCGATTTGGACTTGAAGGAGTTTTTCCCATCTATAGAGCCGAAAGTTATATTTGGTTGGATTAAATCGAAGTTGCCGCTAAATTGGTTATGCGAAGGTGAAGCAGGAAATGAAGACATAAATACGGTATATACCATCTTAAGAAAGCTGCTGATTTTCAAGCTGTCAGATGAGGATAATAACGCTGACAATGCTATTAATGCCGATGAGTTGTCCTGGTACTTGAATATTAATAAAGAAAAAGCGAAGTCTATTTTGGAGAATAAGGGGAAAACAATATATGCCAAAGGGCTTCCGCAAGGTCTGCCACATACCTATTACTTTGCTAACATAATGATGATTGCAATTAAACAGGTATATCAGGAGAAATTTCCGGGAGAAATGCTGTTCTATGTAGATGATTCAGTTATTTTTACGGAGTTTATGAAGGAATTTAATTCTCATATTGAATCGTTGAATAAGGATATTAAAAAAGTGGAAAACGATTGTCGCAAGCAGTGCGAAGGCAAAGAAGACAACGAAGGCAAAGAAGACAACGAAGGCAAAGAAGACAAATTCAATTACCCTAATGACTACACATATAATAGCGAAGATTTCGGTATGAAGGTTCATTCCAGTGACGACGGAAAAAGTACATTTTCTAAAATTGATGGAGTGCAAAAAGGCTCTGGAGAACTGTACTTATCAGGGTTGTGCCGTGAGACTTCAACTCTAGGGGCAGACATATTCCTTGCAAAGGACGACGAAGAATCAAAAGCATTAAAAAGCAGGTCAGAAGCGATCCTCAAATGTATTGATAAGGAAATAAATAGATTAAATGAAATTCCGAGCAACAAAAGAAATGACAACTACCTTAAAAAATTAATTAGGTACAAAAAGTTCTTTCATTACAGGTTAACAGTTCTAGACTATAAATGTAGAGGCGATATAGATGAACTTATAGAAGAACTCAGTGGCTATATATCGCTTCGTGCTGATGACAGTAGATCGACTTCGGACGACTTCTTTCAGGCATATTCAGATGACATCCTCGCTAGCCTTATACCTTATGTTTTGGATAAATGCCAGAGAGAGGGGCATGATTGCGAGGATTTGAGGCAGAAATTATCAGAACTGGACAAGCAGCTGTTTTGTAATAGTGCCAGATATTCATATATAAGCCGGTCAACGAAAAAGTATTTTGAAGAAATGCCGTCTCCTATTGCTAGGTATCACTCTTTGGAATTAAAAGTAGCGCAAAAGTACTCAGCATTGACCAAACAGAATCGTAAATTGCGAATAGATAAGCTTAGGGAAATCGTCGAAAAAACTGCTGTTGATTTAAACTACATTTTGAAAGCGCTTGGCTATTCAGACCTACAAAAATTCAGTATCTTTATAAGTGGCAGTTCTAGTGAGTTAGAAAGAAAGGCTTTGAATGCTGTCGTTTCTTACATACTCGGATATGCTATAAGTGATGATTTCGTTTTCACAAAAACGAACGGAGAAGCAATACAATATTCTGAACTTCGTATCCTCTCTGCCTTGCGTAATCCGAATTATGATTTATTTAATTTACGTAACGATTTCAGTGAGTTTTTCAAAGATGAATTCTGTGTAACTGCTGATTACTCGATTTTGCAGGTAATGGATACATTCAAATCGTTTGTTATATCGCAGAAATACATTGACCAACTTATTCGTATTCACAAGTATTGCTGCGACACGTGGAAAAACGGATCAAAGCACCTGTACTTCTACACGCTGCATAATCAAGAGCATGCAGTAACTCTGATAATGAATGTAAGGAAGATTATCAATTCTATTTCTTGCATTGAAGTCAAGACTATTGATTACTTTATTTTGTTTGCTGCTTGTTATCTACACGATATTTCAATGGTGTCTTTCCCGGACTATGACGCCTTGCGCATTGCGGATAATGAGGACACAAACTATATTGTAACGAAATTTATTGATAACTTTGATGCAAAAGATACATCCAAAACTAAAGGAGCTTTGTTTGATGCCTATCAGGATATTGATAGTCTGTGTGAAAGGGTGATACGAGGGCATCATGCATCAGACAGTGCCGAAGAAATTAGAAGATTTTCTGAACTCGGCTTCATTGAACCGGCAATGAGAGAAATAATAGCACGCGTATCAGCTGGACATGGTTATAGTACTGATGAGGTATATCATAGGAAGTCTCAAGGGAAACAGTCGCTAGTGAGCGAAAAAATGGATATGATCATACTCCGCTTGGCTGACTTGCTGGATATGAGCAGGTATCGGATTTCAAGAGTTATTTTCGATCATAATTTGCGTAATATAAATGCCACATCCAGATTTCATTGGATATCTCATCTGCTGACCGATGGATATACAATGGAGCTGGAATACAAGTTCAATGAACCTGTTGAAAGTGACAGTTCTAGCTACATCAAAAGTAAACTGATAGAAGAAAAAGTGATTCTTACCGTTAATGTTCTTATGTCGCAGACAACACCGATAAAGCGTTCAAAAGAATGCGTCAATATAAGTAATAGCAGCATTTCACAAAATGACAATGGCAATACAACAGTTATACTAAACTGTAATAAGGGTGAGCCTTGTGAATCAAGTCAATGTAATTTCCTATGCAGATGGTTTACGTGCAAGAATGAGTTTCTGATTGAAGAAGTTGCTGCATTACAATCTTACCTAAATAGCCTTGATAACAACTATTTTAAGTCATGCTTCGAATTAAAAGTGGAGGCAATTACAAACAGCAATATTTCAAACGAAGTTTTTGATTATCTTCGAGAATACATTGAAAATTAAAGCTGATACCAAACTATCAAGTTTGTGAATTGCCGTAATTCCTTATTAACGTTCACATTCAATTTTTCGTTTCTTCTGCCACTGTTCCAGCAACTTAATAATGGTCTCTTCCATGCGCTTTGGCGTGTAGCTGGCGGGGAAGTATTTACGGAGCGTGTCGCCCTTGAGGGTGACGCGCTCCGCTTCTTTTTTTTCCTCTGACATGATTGCCCTCATGATCTCGGCTGTCAGCTCGTCGCGCTGGGAGAACTGCTTCAATCGCTGCGCCTGAGAAAGTGACGGCGTGGCCTGTTCGATGTCCATAGCGTCGAGAAGGAGCTGCTGCTCGTCCTGCTTCAAAAACGAAAGCTCATAGGCCGGGTTGAACGCGATCTTATGCTCGTCCACCATGTCCAGCAGCGGAGGGATAAGCTCGGTGAGGCGTATGTATCGCTGGACTTGCCTTGCACTTTCCCCTACATCCTCTCCAACTCTATCTGCCGCTTTTAACTTGTCGCCAACTTGGCGCGAAGTTAAATCCGTCCTCTCACCCTGATGACGCAGCGCCTCCAACTTGAGCTTGTAAGCAAATGCCCTCTCGCTCGGAAGCAGCCCTTCGCGCTGCAAATTGCTGTCCACAACGAGAATCGCTGCCGCGTCGTCGTCAAGCTCGCGAACGATGACAGGCATAGTCTCCAGCCCCGCCAGCTCACATGCGCGCTTGCGCCGGTGGCCGGATACAAGCTCGTACCCGCCGTCCGGCAGAGGCCGAGCGATGGCAGGGGAGAGGACGCCGTATTGCTTTATGCTCTCCGCCATATCGTGCATCGCTTCATCGTCCCGTACCTTGTACGGATGACGGGAGAAGTCTCTTAGGCTTTTCACAGGGAGCTGTATGACAGCGTCCAACTTATAATCACTCTTTGCTGACATAATCCCTCCTAAAATGACATCACCGGATGCAAACATGACGAGGGTACTGTGTTTGCATCCGATGGTGAAAATGCG
>OLZO01000892.1_pt1 | contig 11368 bp, 9 predicted proteins | sample 1644431 | NCBI WGS metagenome assembly OLZO01 (sample SAMEA103958145, study PRJEB25191) | human gut metagenome | biome: human-associated habitat [ENVO:00009003]; feature: intestine environment [ENVO:2100002]; material: feces | place: Germany | collected 2013/2015
GGAAGCCTTTTCTACCCTCCTGCGTTTGTCGGAGGCGACTAAGGCCGCAGGGGCGTTGCCCCCGCACCCCCACCACCTTTGAAAAGGTGGACGAAACTTTTCATTGTCTCGCCTAAACCCAAGCGCGGGCTTATAAGCCAGCGCCTCTCACCCAGCTCCGCCGCCCTAAAGCGGCGTGCGCGACATGTCTTGTCCTGCCACGGACCCGGCCACGGACCCGGCCACGGACTTAATAGAACATGGTGCCGATGCCCTCGTCGGTGAACAGCTCCACCAGGATGGAGTGGGGCGTCCGCCCGTCGATGATATGGGCCCTGCCCACGCCCCGGCGCACCGCGTCCACGCAGCAGTCTATTTTGGGTATCATCCCGCCGGAGATAATGCCCTCTTTCTTCAAGCGGCTGACGTCGCTGACGTTCACCACGGGGATGAGGGTGCTTTCGTCGTCCTTGTCCCGCAGCAGGCCCCGGACGTCCGTCATCAAAATCAGCTTCATGGCCCCCAAGGAAGCGGCGATGCGGGCGGCGGCCACGTCGGCGTTGATGTTGAACACCTCCCCGTGGTACCCCGCCGCCACGGTGGACACAATGGGCACATAGCCGTTGGCCGAGGCGTTCTGGAGTATCTCCGCGTTGACCTCCCGAATCTCCCCCACAAAGCCCAGCTGGGTGTCCAGCTGGTCGGCTTTCAGCAGGGAACCGTCCAGGCCGCACAGGCCCACGGCCTTGCCGCCGGCGTCCTCCAGGCGCTGGACCAGGTCCTTGTTCACCTTGCCCGCCAGCACCTGCTGGACGATGTCCATGGTCTCCTGGTCGGTGACGCGCATGCCGTTTAGGAACTTACTCTCCTTCTGGATTTTTTTGAGCATGGCGTTGATTTCCGGCCCGCCGCCGTGGACCAGCACCACGTTGATGCCCACCAGCTGCATCAGCACGATGTCGTTCATCACGTCGTTTTTCAAGCCCTCGTCAATCATGGCGTTGCCGCCGTATTTCACCACCACGGTTTTGCCCGCGTATTTCTTGATGTAGGGCAGGGCCTGGACCAGGACCTGCGCCCGCTGGTTGTTTGAAAATTCCACCACAGTTTCCCCCTTGCGAAGTTTACAGCCCTGCCGTGTAGGTAGCGGTGTAGAGGATAAGCGCCCCCACGGCCAGGGCAAAGAGCAGCAGCAGCACGCCCCCGGCGATGAGCCCGCCCAAAAGCATCCGCCGGGACAGCTTCCCCATGCCCCGGGATTTCCCCAGAAAATACAGGAACATCCCCAAAAGCAGCAGCACGCCTGTGACGATGCCGCACTCCAAGGCGTACACCAGCAGCAGGCCTATGCCCGCCACCGTCAGGATGAGGAAGCACAGCACGTCCAGGTACAAGAGCCCCGCCATCACACAGGCGGCGATGTCCCAGGGGCCCAGGGGCGGGCCATCCTTTCGTTTCACTTTCATGGAAGCTCCCCTTCCCATGGCGTTACGTGCGGTAATCGCCGTTGATTTTCACGTAGTCGTAGGTCAAGTCGCAGCCGTAGGCCTGGGCGCTCTCCTGCCCCATGTGCAGGTGGATGAGGATTTCGATCTCCCCCTCCCCCAGCACCAGGGAGGCCTCCTCCTCGGAGAAGGGGATGCCCGCGCCGTTTTGGCACACGTCCACCTGGCCTTTGGCCGAGCGGAAGCTGACGTCGATCTTGTCCACGTCCACCGCCGCGCCGGAGTAGCCAATGGCGCACAGCACCCGGCCCCAGTTGGCGTCCGCGCCGAACATGGCCGCCTTGAACAGGGTGGAGCAAATCACGCTTTTGGCCACGGTGCGGGCCATATCCAAGGTGGCGGCCCCATCCACCTGGCAGATGAGCAGCTTGGTGGCCCCTTCCCCGTCCCCTGCCATCAGCTTGGAGAGGGCGCGGCACACGGCCTCCAGGGCCTGGACAAAGGCGTCGTAGTCCGGGCCGGGGGCGGTGATTTCCGGGTTGCCCGCGGCGCCGTTGGCCAAGATGGCGAAGGTGTCGTTGGTGGAGGTGTCCCCGTCGATGGAAATCATGTTGAAGGTCTTTTCCGTCACCTGGTGGATGGCCTTGTCCAGCATGGCCGGGCTGATGGCGCAGTCCGTGGTGGCGAAGCACAGCATGGTGGCCATGTTGGGGTGAATCATGCCGCTGCCCTTGGAGATGCCCCCCACCTTCACGGTTTTGCCGCCAATCTCCACTTCCGCCGCCGCCTCTTTGGGGAGGGTGTCGGTGGTCATGATGGCGGTGGCCGCGGCGTGGGAGCCTTGGGCGCTCAAGGATTTCACCAGCTCCGGGATACCCGTCTGGATGGGCTCCATGGGCAGCACCTGGCCGATGACGCCGGTGGAGGCCACCACCACGTCCTGGGGCTCGATGCCCAGGGCCTGGGCGGCCAAATCGCACATGGCCTGGGCTTTCTCCACACCGTCGGCATTGCAGGTGTTGGCGTTGCCGGAGTTGCAGATGACAGCCTTGGCGGCGCCGTCCGCGATGTTCTTCCGGGTGACCAGGATGGGCGCGCCCTTTACCAGGTTCTGGGTGTACACGGCGGCTGCCGCGCAGGGCTTTTCGCTGTAAATCATGGCCAGGTCGGGCTTGGATTTATTCTTGCGGATGCCGCAGTGGATGCCCCCGGCCACAAAGCCCTGGGCCGCTGTGACGCCGCCTTCTATCATCTTCATAGGTTGATTCCCCTCTCTCTACTTAATCTATGTGGTTCCCCTGTTTAGAAGGCCGGAGGGACAATAGTCAGTCCCGCGGTCTCCTCCAGGCCGAAGCTGAGGTTCATGTTCTGGATGGCCTGGCCCGCCGCCCCCTTGACCATGTTGTCGATGGCGGAGATGGCGATAAAGGTGCCGGTGCGGCTGTCCACAAACAGGGACACGTCGCAGAAGTTGCTGTAGCGCACGTTCTTCACGTTGGCCACCTGGCCCTTTTCCAGCAGGCGGACGAAGTACTCCCCGTCGTAGCGGGCGTGGTAGGCCTCCCACAGCTGGTCCTCGGTGACGCCGGGCTTCAGCTTGGCGTAGCAGGTGGCCAAGATGCCCCGGTTGATGGGCAGCAGGTGGGGCACGAAAGTCACCTTCAGGGGGCTGCCCGTCATCTTGGACAAGGTCTGCTCAATCTCCGGGGTGTGACGGTGGGCCGCCACCTTGTAGGCGGTGAAGCTCTCGTTGAGCTCCGGGTAGTGGTTGCCCTGGGTGGGCTTGCGCCCCGCGCCGGTGACGCCGGATTTGCAGTCGGCGATGATGCCGTCACCCTCGATAAGCCCGGCCTCCAAGGCGGGCACCAAGGCCAAGGGCACCGCCGTGGTGTAGCAGCCCGGGTTGGCGATGAGCTTCTTCCCCCGAATCTTCTCCCGGAAAAACTCCGGCAGGCCGTACACCGCCTTCTCGTGGAGGGCCTTGTCCTGGTAGGCGCCGCCGTACCACTCCTGGTAAGCGGCCTCGTCCTCCAGGCGGAAGTCCGCGCCCATGTCGATGAAGGTCTTGCCCAAGGCGTCGCACTGGGCGGCCAAGTCCTGGGAGAGGCCGTGGGGCAGCGCGGCGAAGACCACGTCGCTTTGCTCCACCACCTGGTCCTGGGTGCCGCAGACCAAATCAATCATCTGGTTGTAGGCGGGGTACACCTGGGAGAGGGCCATGCCCTCAAAGCTGACGGAGCTGATGGCGGCCAGCTCCGCCTGGGGATGGCCCATGATCAGCCGGCAGATTTCGCTGCCCGCGTAGCCCGTGGCCCCCACCACGCCCACTTTTATGGTTTTCATGTCAGTCCCCCTCCTTTTCCAGCAGTCCCAACACCCGCTGGGCCTGGGCTTTCACGTTCTCCGGGGCGGGGCCGCCCAGCACCTTCCGGCCGCCCACGCACTTCTCCAGAGAGATGGCGCCGTACACGCCCTCATCAAAGGCGGGGCAGACGGCTTGGTACGCCTCCAGGGGCAGGGTCTCCAAAGTGAGGCCCTTTTGAATGCACAGGGCCACCAGCTCCCCGGTGATTTTGTAGGCGTCCCGGAAGGGCAGGCCCTTCTCCGCCACCAGGTAGTCGGCGCAGTCCGTGGCGTTGATAAAGCCGCCGGCGGCCGCGGCGCGCATCTTGTCCTCCTTCACGGTCATGGTCTCCACCATGGGGATGAGGGGCGTCAGGCACAGCTTGAGGGTGTCCACCGCGTCGAACACGGCCTCCTTGTCCTCCTGCATGTCCTTGTTGTAGGCCAGGGGCAGGCCTTTCATCATGGAGAGCAGCGCCATCAAATCGCCGAACACCCGGCCGCTCTTGCCCCGAATCAGCTCGGCAATGTCCGGGTTCTTCTTCTGGGGCATGATGCTGGAGCCGGTGGAAAAGGCGTCGTCCAGCTCGATGAATTGGAACTCCCAGGAGCACCACAGCACCAGCTCCTCGCAGAAGCGGGACAGGTGCACCATGATGAGGGAGGCGTCAAAGGCAATTTCCGCGCAGAAGTCCCGGTCGGAGACGCCGTCCAAGCTGTTCTGGCTGATCTGGGAAAAGCCCAGCAGCTTGGCGGTGATGGTCCGGTCCAGGGGATAGGTGGTGCCGGCCAGGGCGCCGCTGCCCAAGGGCATGACGTCCATGCGCTTCAAGGCGTCCTCCAGGCGGGAGAGGTCCCGCAGCAGCATCTCGGCATAGGCCATGAGATGGTGGCCGAAGGTGATGGGCTGGGCCCGCTGCATGTGGGTGTAGCCCGGCATGACGGTGGCGGCGTACTGCTCCGCTTTATGGCACAGCACTTTCACAAAGTCTTTCAGCTGGGCCTGGACGGCGGCGCAGTCCTTGCGCAGGGTCAGGCGCACATCCAAGGCCACCTGGTCGTTGCGGCTGCGGGCGGTGTGCAGGCGCTTGCCGGCGTCGCCGATGCGGGCGGTGAGCTCCCCCTCCACAAAGGTGTGGATGTCCTCGGCGTCCGGGTCGATCATCAAAGCGCCGGAATCCAAATCGGCCAAAATGCCCTGCAGGCCCTCCACGATTTTCTCGCTTTCGCCTTTCTCGATGATGCCGCACGCCCCCAGCATGGTGGCGTGGGCCATACTGCCCTCTATGTCCTCCCGGTACATCCGGCTGTCAACGGAGATGCTGGAGTTAAAGTCGTTGGTCTTGGGGTCGGCTTCCTTTTGGAAGCGGCCTTTCCACAGTTTCATGGGGCTTCATCCTTTCCTTAACAAAGTGCTGCCTTGGCGGCCGATAAACTGGAGGAACGCCTCCCGGTAGCTGCCCTCCAGGTGGGAGAGCACCGAGGGGGAAAGCTCCCCGCTTTGGGCCATCTTGTCCAGCTCCTCGGGGGTGACCCACTTGGCTGCGCAGGTCTCCCCCGGCTGGAAGGTGAGGCGCTCCGGCCGCTGGCGCAAGCGCAGGCCGTAGTTCTCGCCGATATAGTGGCCGGTGGCTGGGCTGCTGCCCAGGGGGACCAGCTGCTCCGGGGCAATCTCCAGGCCAATCTCCTCCCGGATTTCCCGGGCCATGGCGGCGGGGCAGTCCTCCCCGGCCTGGGCGTGGCCCGCTGTATTCTCCCACTTGCCGGGGGCCCAGCGCTTCTCCGGGCTGCGCTGGGTGAGGAGGATATTGCCCTCCCCGTCCACAATCCACACGCCCACAGCCAGCAGGTACTCCCCCGCGGCCAGGGGAGCTTCCCTATCCTGGACCTTGCCTGTGGGGTGGCCCTGGGCGTCGTATATGTCTACAAGCTCCACCTGTTTTCCCTCCCTGGGAAGCAGGAAAGGGCAGACGACTGTCCGCCCTCACCTTTTGGAATTTTCCGCTTTTCCACGGGAAAAGCGCTTTACTTGTCGTAGGTCAAACCCTTCTTCGCCTGGACCTTGATGGGCAGGCCGAACAGGTTGATAAACCCGGCGGAATCGGCCTGGTTGTACACCTCGTCCTCGTCAAAGGTGGCGATTTCCTCGTCGTACAGGGAGTAGGGAGAGGTGACGCCCGCGTCGATGATATTGCCCTTGTAGAGCTTCAGCTTCACGTCGCCGGTGACGGTCTCCTGGGTGGAGTCCACAAAGGCGGACAGGGCCTGGCGCAGGGGGGTGTACCACTGGCCGTTGTACACCAGATCGGCGAACTTCAAAGCCACCTGCTGCTTGTAGTGATAGGTCTCCTTATCCAGGCACAGCTCTTCCAGCTTGTTGTGGGCGTGGTAGAGGATGGTGCCGCCAGGGGTCTCGTAGACGCCACGGGACTTCATGCCCACCAGGCGGTTCTCGATGATGTCCGCCAGGCCGATGCCGTTCTTGCCGCCCAGCTCGTTCAATTTGGACACCATCTCCACGCCGGTGAGGGTCTCCCCGTCCAGCTGGGTGGGCACGCCCTTCTCAAAGTGTAAAGTGATGTAGGTGGGCTCGTCGGGAGCCTGCTCGGGGGAGACGCCCAGCTCCAGGAAGCCCGGCTTGTTGTACTGGGGCTCGTTGGCGGGGTTTTCCAAATCCAGGCCCTCGTGGGAGAGGTGCCACAGGTTCTTGTCCTTGGAGTAGTTGGTCTCCCGGCTGATTTTCAGGGGGATGTCGTGGGCCTCGGCGTACTCAATCTCCTCTTCCCGGGACTTGATGTCCCAAATGCGCCAGGGGGCGATAATCTTCATATCCGGGGCGAAGGCCTTGATGGCCAGCTCGAAGCGCACCTGGTCGTTGCCCTTGCCGGTGCAGCCGTGGCAGATGGCGTCGGCGCCCTCTTTCTTGGCGATGTCCACAATGCCCTTGGCGATGATGGGCCGGGCAAAGGAGGTGCCCAGCAGGTACTTGTTCTCATACACAGCCCCGGCCTTCACCGTGGGGTAGACGTAGTCCTGGATGAACTCCTCTTTCAGGTCCAGCACGTACAGTTTGGAGGCGCCGGTCTTTTTGGCCTTTTCCTCCAGGCCGTCCAGCTCGGTGCCCTGGCCCACGTCGCCGGAAACCGCGATGACCTCGCAGTTGTTGTAGTTTTCCTTCAGCCAGGGGATGATGATAGAGGTATCCAGGCCGCCGGAGTAGGCCAGCACAACCTTCTTGATCTCGTTTGCCATGATGGGTCCCTTCCTTTTATTTCAATTTCAAAATCGTTGCGTTGTCTTGTGACACTTGATATTATACACCCGTTTTCGGAAAAATCAAGGTGTTATTGCATATTTATTCATATTTTTTGCAAAAAAGAGAGGAGCGGCCCCCATTTTCATGGCCGCTCCCGCACTTTTACACAAACATTTGCCGCTTTTCCGGCAGGATTTCCCAAGCCATCCGCCATGGTATGCGATGTATTCACGGTTTTATACAGCGGAGCCACCCAGGGCGTTGTGGCCGGCCTTTTCGGCGGCCTCCCGCTCCTGCTCCTTTTTCTGGTGGTGCTTGGTAATCTGCCGGTACACCAGCACCCCCACGCCGCTGATAAGGGCCGTGGCTGCGAACACCACCACCGCGAAAAGGTAATTCTCCGTTCCCAGGGCGTCGCCGCCGATGGTGGAGGTGATAACCGAGGGGATGCGCGCCACGGTGGTGATGAGCACCCAGGTGGGCAGGCGCATGGGCGTTAGGCCCACAACATAGGTGAGCACGTCCTTGGGCGTGCCGGGGATGAAAAAGAGAAGGAAGGCGATAAGGTTCAGCCGCCGGGTGTTTTGCAGGAATGTAAAGGAGCGTATCTTTTCCTCGGAGACAAACAGGGTGACCACCCGCATACCGAATTTCTTCACCACCAAGAAAATGAGGACACTGCTCAAGGTGGTGCCCAAGATGCACAGCAAGGTGCCCTCCACGGCGCCAAAGGCGTACCCCGCGCCGATTTCCAGGGGCTCTCCCGGCACAATGGCGATAATCACCTGGAAGGCCACCATGCCCAAAAAGGCCAGCCGCCCCCAAAAGCCGTGGCTGTCCACCCAGGCGCGGAACTGCTCCGGCTGGGAGACAAACTGCAGCATGGGCTTGCCCACAAACCAGCACACTGCCAGGGAAAATGCCACAAACAATCCCAGGCACACCAGCGCCACAGCCCGCTTTTTCCTCTGTTCCCGTTTTTCCATAAAGGCTCTCCTTCTCGTCCGTTTTCTTGCACGTTTTAACATAATTCTAGTATACGGTATCCTTCTCAAGAAATCTTAAACAGTTTCTGAATTTTTTCTTGCGTTCCTGTGCCCTTGCGCCCGGGCAGGAAAAAGCGGGCCTCCACAAGCTGTGGCGGCCCGCTGGGGGGGAAGCCGTGTCCCCCTGGTTTTAGGAAACACGGGTGATATATTGGCAATAGACATACACGTTTTGAATCTTTTTGGCAAGGACGCCGTCTGTGGCTTCCACCTCGGGCTGGGTTTCCGAGGGGGTGATGTACCGCTTTACGGCAATGGCGTCCTGCCCTACGCGCATCTTGCGAATGGGCTTGTAGGCAAAGTCCCGGGGCTCTATCCCCACAAAATCGTGGAGGACCTGCTCGGTGGCCCGGTCGGTAAAGCAGCGCAGGATGTCCTCGGTCTGGTACATGTCAATGATGGCCTTGGCCTCCTCAAAGGTGAGATTGGTGGAGTGGTAGTCCCCCGCCCCAATGACATACATGGTGCTGTTGTCCAGCAGCAGCAACGGTTCCTTCTTTTCCGCCATAGTGGAAACCTCCTTTGTAGTATGATCCAGCGCTTCGCCCCAAAGGCTTTCTGTTTTCCACAGTAAAGTGCTACAGTATAATCTATATTATATAGAATTTGCCAGCTATGCGCAAGAGGGTAACGGATTTGTTAAATAATAAACTTAAACAAAAGTTCGTCCGAAAAATTTCTCCCAAAACCTTCCAACGGCTGTAAGGTTTCCCCGGGAAAGTGTAGAATAGGGGTAGAGGGAGGGATGGAGATGAAAGACCGGGAAATTGTGGAGCTGTTCTGGAAGCGCTCCCCCCAGGCGGTGGACGCCCTGGCCATGGCATACGGCACCCAGCTGCGCAGGCTTGCGGGGAATATCCTCTCTAACCCCCAGGACGCCGAGGAGTGTGTAAACGACGCCTACCTGGGGCTGTGGGACAGCATCCCGCCGGCGCGGCCCCAGCCCCTGCTGCCCTATGCCCTGCGGGTGGTGCGCAACCTGTGCCTAAAGCGCTATCACTGGAACATCGCCCAAAAGCGGAACTCCCAGTTCGACTTGGCCTACTCCGAGCTGGAAAGCTGCCTGGCGGACCACACCGGACCAGAGCAGCAGCAGGACGCCAAGGAGCTGCGCGCCGCCCTGGAGGGCTTTCTGCGGGGGCTTTCCCAGCGGGACAGGGTGCTGTTTTTGGGGCGGTACTGGTACGCCTGCACCCACAAGGAGCTGGCCCTGCGCCTGGGCATGACGGAAAACAACGTGGCCGTGCGGCTCTCCCGGCTGCGGGAGAAGCTGCGCAAGTATTTATTGGAAAAGGGGGTTTTGGAATGATCGCGAAAGATTTGCTCACCGCTTTAAACGACATTGACCCCAAGCTGCTGGAGGACGTGGAACCCTGGGGCGCCGCGCCCAAAACCATCCGCCGCCACCCGGTGTGGGCCGTGGCCGCCGCCTTGGCGCTGTGCCTGGGCATCGGCACAGCCGTGGTGCTCCTCACCGGCCAGCTGTCCCTGGTGAGCCCAGAGGGCGGTACGGCGGTGATGGAGGACAGCTCTATTGAGCAGGAAGGCAGCACCGCTGTGCGGGAGGACGTGCCAGACATCCAATATGAGGAGGTATCTCCCGAGGAATGGATACTGCAAGACTATGAAACATGGGACTATCCCGAAGTAAACCTTACCCGCCCGCTCACCAAGGAGGAAACCGCCCTGATGGCCGCCCAAGAGCTTCTGCCAAAAGATATGGATTTCGCCTATTTAGGTGGGGAAGCCGGGGTGGACGACCAGGGCCAGGCTTACTATGTCACCTTTGAGGGCTGGCGGGAAATAGGGGAGCAATACCAGGAAAATGGCTGCGCTTTCTGCATCACAGTGGCGCCGGGCGGCATCCCCTCCAGCCCAGCAGGGGAAATACTCCATATGCTGGACGGGCCCAACAACGAGATGGACGGAGTGACGGTATACGCCGCCACCATGACTGCCACCACCACCGTTTCCGTGAGCGATGGACGTATAGAAGATTACAGCTACACAAACACCGACTATTGCCTGGGGTTCCTGCTGGAGGGCGACCAGCCCCTTGGTGTCACCATCCAGTCCATCTATTGCCATGACAACCTTCCAGGCTCCTTTGACACAGCGGAAGACGCCCAGTATTTCGCCGCCTATGTGCTCCAGCAGATTCTGGAAAAAGGGATTTCCACAGAGGGCATCATCGGCCGGGAGCCGGAAGGCACTTACAATTCTCCCTATATCTTCGACTATGCCCAAGATGCGCGCACGGTGGAGGCCACCCCGCCGGAGGATGCCTCCAGCCGGGAGCTGGCTACAAACGAAATCGCCAACCTGCTTGGATACGAGGAGTGGTGGGCCACCTCCCTGTTCTCCACCACAGACTTTTCCGGCAGCGCCGTCTACGACAGCTCCGGGGCGCTGTGGCAGGCGTCCTTCACGGGCTACCAGCACGGCACGGACATCCCTGTCATCCACATGGCCGCTGCCCCAGGCGGGCTGCCCCCCTGCTGCCAAACTGGCGACGTGCCCTGGAACAACCAGCTGGGCAACACGCCTATCTACTCCGCCTCCCAAAAAGACGGGGAGGAAGAAACCTTCTCCGCCCAGGCTGTGATAGGCACCGGCGAAGACGCTGTGGGCGTCTATTTGGACATTGTGTCCGACGGGGTGTTCTTCGACACGGTGTACGCCCAGTCGTTCCTCTACGACACCATGCGGAACCTGGTGCGGGATGGGGTGGATTTAAGCCGCCTTACGTACGATACCGCCTCCCCCACCCTGACCTTTGCGGAGAACCCGGGGCCGGAGCTCTCCACGGGCTGGGATGTGCCGGAGGGCTCTGCCACACGGGAGATGACCCAAGCCGAGCTGGACGCCCTCTGGGGGCAGGAGCTGCGGGATCTCCAAGAGGTGCCCATCCTCACTGGGCAGGTGGCCACCAACGGGACCGGGGAAGTTATCCGGGCCACCGTGCGGGGCTACGCCAGCGAGGAGGCCCAAAGCCAGGGCCTGGAGTGCTTCTCGGTGCACCTGGTGCCTGATGGGCCGGCCGTCAGCGACGCCCTGGACCGGGTGTCCTTCTTAGAGGAGCCCAACAACCAGGTGCAGGGCGTGGGCGTGTACGCCGCCGCCCTGGAGAGCACCCGGGGGCAGGAGCTGCCTGTCACCTGGTACAGCGCAGCCTTCCTCACCGCGGGGGAGGCGCCGGTGGGCGTGGCGGTTTCCGTCGCACAGGGGGAGTGGGGCTGTTCCACCAAGTACGATGCGGAAGACCTGGTGGCGCGCGCCGTGGGCCAGTACATCCAAGA
>OLZO01000893.1_pt1 | contig 11366 bp, 9 predicted proteins | sample 1644431 | NCBI WGS metagenome assembly OLZO01 (sample SAMEA103958145, study PRJEB25191) | human gut metagenome | biome: human-associated habitat [ENVO:00009003]; feature: intestine environment [ENVO:2100002]; material: feces | place: Germany | collected 2013/2015
CCTTGTCCCAGACATAGTACACCGCGTCGTAGTACCAGTCGCGGATGTTCACGTCGTAGAACGGGAAGTCGGAAACTTCAGGCTCCTCCGGCTCCTCGGGGTCAACGTCAGGCAGGTTGCCCCACACGGCGGTGAAGGTGGTGTCGGAAGTTATGTCAACCGCCTCGCCCGCCTTGTAGGTGACGTCGCCGCAGCGCCATCCGAGGAATATGTAGCCGCTGTTGCCCGGCGCGTCGGGGAGGGTGAAGGCCTTGCCCTTGACGACATTGTAGACCTTGTCGGCTGCACCGCTGCCGTATTTCACAGTTACGAACCAGTAGTTCGGAAGCTCGCCGCTGCCCTGAATCTCGCCGAGCGTCTCGCCGTAGTCAATGTAGGTGCCGTTGTTGGTGAAGCTGCCGCCCAGGACCTGAATGGTGCCGTAATTCGTCAGCGTCACGCCCTTGGGGATGGTGAGACTCTCGCCCTCCCGGATGACGAGGACTTGACCCTGTGGAATTGTCGCGTCCCCGGGCAAAACGGCGTCGCCAAAGACTTGCCCGCTGCCGTCCGTTATCTCAACGCTGTTTGAGAAATTTACAGAATGTGCTCCGCTGTTCGATGTAAACCAGGAGTTGGATACATTGATGTTGTCCGAAGCGCCGATTGAGTCAAACTCGGGATCACCGGTTACAGCTTCGACTATGCTGTTGCTTATGATCAGGTCTTTCCAGCTGTATATGGCATAATTCGCTTCGCTGTACGCCTTTACCGTGCCGCCGGTGATCTCAACGCCTCCCATGGAGTTAATGCCTGGATAGTAGCCGCTGGCAGTCACCTGCGCGTTGTCGGTAATGGTCATTTTGCCCGTCGGTACCCAAAAAGCACTGTCTACGGTAGAAGTGCTGTCCACCACGGCGTTGCCGGATATCTGAATATTGTTGCCGCAGATTCCAAAATAGCCCTTCGCCGTGACGTTTGAATTGCCGGAGATGATCACATCTCCGCTTGCCGACATGATGGGATTCGCACCCAATTTGCTTCCATCCGAAAGTTCTATTCCAGCCAAGGACGTTACGTTTACTGTTGCATCATTAATGACCAGATCTCCGTTTTCGCTGTATATAGGGCCGGTACCGGAAACAGAATTCACATTTACAGTTGCACCGTTCTCTATTGTGAGGGTATCATTTGCGCGTATTGCCTCGGAAAACTTGCCGCCGCCATACTCATCGGTGATATCATCCTTTTTGACGTCAACTTTTAAAGTCAGCTTCTCAATGTTGACATCTTCATGAGCCCTTATTCCGGAGCCGAAATAATTCACTTCAATATCCAGAGTTGCCGTACCGGTCAGATTTATCGACCATGTTTTATTAACAGGAGCAAATCCGGTTTCATCGTGTAATATGCTGCATACACCGCGGACATTGTCGGCATTTTCGCCCGGCTCCCCAACCGTTATCTTGCTGTCTCCAATAACGTTGACGGTGAGCGGGTCGTCTGTTCTTGCCAGAATAACACCGTAGTATTGATTATCGTACGTGTGCAAAACGCTCAGCTCCGCCCCGTCGAGCGTCAGGGTGTTGGTGGCCGCGTCATATTTGACAGTAGCGCCTTCGTCGGCATTACCCAGCACGTCGTCGGCGTTTGCGCTCGTTACCTGGACGCCGTTGACCCAGAGGTCGTACTCGTCCGCCGCCGCCGCGCCGACGCAGAGGAGCAGGGCAAACACCGCGGTGAGGAGCGCGAGGGTCAAAATCTTTCGTTTCATGCTATCCCTCCTAGAATCAGCAAAATAGCAGGCAGAATCTTGCGAGGAACCTCGCAAGGCAGACAGCCCATGGGCTGTCTGATCATCTTTATTCACCTTACCACAAATTCGACAGCGTTACAAGCAAATTCCAGCACGCTATTTTTTCTGCGAGCCGAGATAGCGCCGTATCTCTTCCTCAACGGCGCGGACCTCCTCTTCAAAGTTCTGCGAGCTCACGCGCATTGCGCCGTTTCCGAGGATTATGAGCTGCTCCGTCGTGTCCGAGGTCACGACGCGAGTGCTGTATTTTTTTGCTATCTCATGCGTAGTCTTTTCGATGTACATGTCCGCCGTCTCGGCCTCCTTGGTGTACACGACGTAGAGATTGTGATATTTCTCCACCTCGCGCTCGCCGCCCTTGACCTTGTAGGCGTCGAAAACGAGTATCGGCACGATCTGCCGGTAGCCCGCGTAGTTGCAGAGTATGTCCATCAGCCGCTGGCGCGCCGCGTCGAGGTTGCCCTCGGCTATCTCGCGCAGGCTGTCCCAGGCGAAGATGACGTTGTAGCCGTCGACCAGCAGATGCTCTGGGCCCTCGAGCCTGGGTTTTAACGGGGTGCGGCGCGGGTTCGAGCTCTCCGGCCGACGCACAGGGCGCATCGCCTGCACGGCGTCGCGCCGAACCGGGCCGTAGGTGCGCTCGAAGATGGCCATCAGCTCCTTGTCCGTGGCCAGCATGTTCCGGTACGCCGCCGCGCGCTCCGTGCGCTCGGCCTCCGGCTCTTCCCGGGAAATGCGACGCTCGCGCTCGAGTATGCTGGGCAGGTGCATGTGCTCCGGCACCTCGTCCCAGTGCACCACGAAGCCAGCTCCGTGCGCGCAGAACACGGAATCCGCCGTGTTCGCCGTGTCTGAGTCCGCGTCGTAGCCCGCCGCGGCGATGACCTCATCGGTGTTGTGGCACTTCGCGTAGCCGCCGGGGAGGCAGGAGAGCTGGCCGCGGCCCTTGGTGTACGCCGCGAGCTCCCGCGCATAGCCCCGCAGCTCTGAGACCGGCGCGCGGCCGCGGATGACCGCCGTCTCGCCCTCCGTCTCCGGCGCTTCGAACTCCGCCGAGAGCTGCGGCATATCCGCGAGCGCCCGGCCCACCGCCTCCTGCGGCAGGCGCAGCGTGAAATCATACCAGGGCTCGAGCAGCACGGCACCGCCCCCCGACGCCGCCGTGCGCAGGCCCTGACGCACAGCGCGGTAGGTCGCCTGGCGGAAGTCCCCGCCCTCGGTGTGCTTCGGGTGCGCCCGGCCCGAGCGGAGTGTTATCCTCACGTCGGTGAGCGGTGCGCCGGTCAGCGGCCCGAGGTGCGACTTCTCCGCGAGGTGCGTGAGTATGAGCCGCTGCCAGTTTATCGCGAGCTCGTCCTCACGGCAGTCCGAGGCGAGGACCACGCCGCTGCCAGGCTCGCCCGGCTCGAGCAGCAGATGCACCTCCGCATAGTGCCGCAGCGGCTCGTAGTGGCCCACGCCCTCGACCCGGGCGCTTATCGTTTCCTTATAGAGGATGCCGCCCTCGTCGAAGGTGACCTTGAGGCCGAAGCGGCGCTCGATGACGCTCTGGAGTATTTCGAGCTGCACCTCGCCCATGAGCTGCAAAAACGCCTCGCCCAGACGCTCGTCCCAGACGACGTGCAGCGCGGGGTCCTCCTGCTCCAGCTCACGCAGCTGGCGGAGCGCTGTTGCTGCGTCTGCGCCCGCGGGGAGGATGACCCGGTAGCGCAGCACCGGCTCGAGCGCCGGGGCCGCCGCGTCCGGCTCAAAGCCCAGGCCCTCGCCGGGGTAGCTGTCCGCAAGCCCCGTCACGGCGCAGACCGTCCCAACCGGCGCAGAGCCGATGAGGCGGAATTTCGCGCCCGAGTAGAGCCTGAGCTGGTCGGCCTTGGCGCGCCACTCGCGCCGCGCGTCGCTCCGCGAGGCCAGCTCGTCCTTGACGCGCAGCTCGCCGCCTGTGACCTTGAGCCAGGTGAGGCGCTGGCCGTCCTCGGACTTTGTGATTTTGAATATCCGCGCGCCGAAGTCAGTGCGCTCCGGCAGCGGCTCGGTCCAGCGCCCGAGCGCCTCGAGCAGCGCGTCCACGCCCTCGAGCCTGAGCGCGGCGCCGAAGAAGCAGGGAAAGAGCTCCCGCCGTGACACCGCCCGCGCGAGCTGTGCGTCGGTGGGGGAGCGGCCCTCCGTGACCGTCTCGAGCAGCTCCTCGCTGCACAGCGCGAGCTCCTCCGCCGCGTCTGGGGCGGAGACGTCGACGCAGCCGGAGCCGAAGCGCCGCTGCAGCTCCGCGAGGCGCAATTGGCGGTCGGCCCCCGCGAGGTCCATTTTGTTTATAAAAATAAAAACCGGCACCTGATAGCGCTCAAGCAGCCGCCAGAGCGTTTCCGTGTGGCTCTGCACGCCGTCCGTGCCGCTGACGACCAGGACGGCGCAGTCGAGCACCTGCACCGCGCGCTCGGCCTCGGCGGAGAAGTCGACGTGGCCCGGCGTGTCGAGCAGCGTGAGCTCGGCTCCAGGCAATGTGAGCAGCGCCTGCTTTGAGAAGATGGTGATGCCGCGCGCACGCTCGAGCGCGTCGGTGTCGAGAAAGGCGTCCCGGTGGTCCACCCGCCCGAGCTTCCTGAGCGCGCCTGCGCGATAGAGCATCGCCTCGCTGAGCGTGGTTTTGCCCGAGTCGACGTGCGCCAGTATTCCAATGACCAAGCGTTTCATTCAGCCGTGTCCTTCCTGCGTATATAATGCGTTATCGCGGCCATTATACAGCAAAGCAAGGTTGCTTGTACAGAGCCGCATCGGTAGGAAGCATTTTTGTGCGACGTCAAAATTTTCTTGAAAAAAGCCTGCATATAAGAGCATCGAGCGGCAAGAATAGTAGCGAGCCAAGGCTCAAAAGAGAGAAAAGGAGATGCAATTCGATGTCCACCAGGAGCAACAACCTCGTTAACCCGAATGCCCGCGAGGCCATGAACCGCTTCAAGATGGAGGCGGCCGGTGAGGTCGGCGTGAATCTGAAGCAGGGCTACAACGGCGACCTCACGAGCCGCCAGGCCGGCAGCGTCGGCGGCCAGATGGTCAAGAAGATGATCGAGGCCTACGAGAACGGCATGAAGTAAGCGAAAGCTTCAAAAAAGCGGAAAGCCGCCCGGTATCGGGCGGCTTTTTGCTTAGTCCTGATATTCAAATTCGATATCGTAGATGGAAACCGTGTCGCCGTTTTGGACGCCGAGGGCCTCCATGCGGTCAAAGATGCCGGCGTTGCGCAGGCAGCGGTCAAAGTACATGCGGCTCTCGTAGTCAGAGAAGTTCACCGTGGCCACCAGCTTCGCCAGCCAGTCGCCCTCGACTATCCACATGTCGCCGTCGTGCCTTATCTGCACGTCCTCGGCCGTGCCTATCTCCGGCTCGGGCGGGACGTAGTCCGGCTCATACACCGTGACTGGCGGCAGGTGCGCCAGCTCGCCGGCTGCGGCGCGCATCAGCTCGCGTGTGCCCTGGGTGGATGCGGCCGAGAGCTCGAAGAATTTGCAGCCCTTGCTCTCCACGTGCGCACGCAGGCGCTCGAGATTGTCGCTGTCGGGCTCGAGCAGGTCGCACTTGTTCGCGGCGACTATCTGAGGCCGCGAGGCGAGCTCGGCGTTGTACTGCGCGAGCTCCGCGTTGATGGCCTCAAAGTCCTCCACCGGGTCGCGCCCCTCGCTGCCCGAGACGTCCACGAGGTGGATGAGCAGGCGGCAGCGATCGATATGGCGCAGGAAGTCGTGACCGAGGCCTGCACCGTCGCTCGCGCCCTCGATTATACCGGGGATGTCCGCGAGTACGAAGGACACGCCCTCGTCAACATAGACGACGCCCAGGTTGGGGAAGAGGGTGGTGAAGTGGTAGTTCGCGATCTTCGGGTGCGCGTTCGAGACCACGGAGAGCAGGGTGCTCTTGCCGACGTTCGGGAAGCCCACGAGGCCCACGTCCGCGAGCAGCTTGAGCTCAAGCGTTATCGTGTGCGATTCCCCGGGCAATCCGGGCTTCGCAAAACGCGGGACCTGACGGGTCGGCGTGGCGAAGTGCTTGTTGCCCCAGCCGCCGCGCCCGCCGCGGCAGGCGACAAAGTCCTCGCCGGAGGACATGTCGTGCATGATGGCGCCGCTGTCCGCGTCGCGCAGCACGGTGCCGCGCGGGACCTTGAGGACGATGCTCTCGCCGTCCTTGCCGGAACAGCGCTTGCCCTGACCAGGCTGACCGTTTCCAGCCGTAAACTTGCGCTTGTAGCGGAAGTCCATGAGTGTGGACATGTGGTCGTCCACGGTAAAGACGATGTTGCCGCCGCGCCCGCCATCGCCGCCGTCGGGCCCGCCCGCCGCGACGTATTTCTCGCGGTGGAAGGAAACGGCGCCGGCTCCGCCGTCCCCGGCGCGGAGCTGTATCGTCACCTTGTCAACGAATGGTGATGCCATAATAAAAACTCCCGGTATCAAAAAGAGACGGACGTGAGTCCGTCTCTTTTCGTTTTGTCACTGATTGAGCTCGTAAACGGAGACCTTCTTGCGGTCCTTGCCGTAACGCTCGAAACGGACGGTGCCGTCCACCAGGGAGAACAGGGTGTCGTCCTTGCCCTTGCCGACGTTGGTGCCGGGGTGGATCTTGGTGCCGCGCTGACGGACGAGGATGTTGCCGGCGAGGACGAACTGCCCGTCGGCCCTCTTGGCTCCGAGGCGCTTGGACTCGCTGTCGCGGCCGTTCTTGGTGGAGCCCATTCCCTTTTTATGTGCCATGTGTTACACCTCCAATGTCATAAGTGCGGAAAAGTTACGCGATGGTCTCGATCTGGACCTTCGTGTAGGGCTGACGATGGCCCTGCGTGCGCTGATAGCCCTTCTTGGGCTTCATCTTGTAGACGCGGACCTTCTTGCCGCGCCCGTTCTTGACGACGTTGGCGGTGACGGTGGCGCCCTCCACGACGGGGGTGCCGAACACGGCGTTATCCTCGTCAATGACGGCGAGGACGCGGTCGAACTTGACGGTGGCGCCGGCCTCGGCGTCGAGCTTCTCGACGTAGATGACGTCGCCCTCGGCGACGCGGTACTGCTTACCGCCGGTCTCGATGACTGCATGCTTCATTTCTGTTTCATCCTCTCTGTAAGAGACTCGCTCTAAAGGGCGGGGCAATGCCCACTTGCAGACCCTGTCAATGCGGCTTTAGTATAATACCACGCCGAATGGCCGGTGTCAACATGATTTTGCCGCCAAACGCGTTATTTCAGCCGTATTTCTCGGACATATATGTACTGAGCCGGTCGCCCAGCAGTGCCGCAACCCGCGAGCAGGAGCAGCGCCAGTGCAAGTGCCGCCGTGCGCTTCACGTTCACACCTCGCCCACGTAGTCGAGGGCCTCGGGACGGCCTTCGGCGCCGCAAGTTATCTCCCAGCAGCTCGCGGAGCCAGTTCCCCACATGCGGTAGGTGTAGAGCCAGCGCCCGTCCGTTAGGACGAGGGAGAGGCTCGCCTCATCCGTGAGCGGCCACGTTTCGCCCGTCTCGAGGTCCATGCAGTATAGCGTCGTCGCCTCGTCCCCGCACTGCTCGACGCCGTAGGCCCAGCGCCCGGCGGCGCAGAGCGGTTCGATCGCGCCGTCAAGCACGCGGCTGTGGTCAGCGGTCAGGCAGAGCCAGCCCGCTTCATTGCTCCGGGCGTCGCTCAGCGGCACGATGAGACTGTCAGACTGCGCTCTCAGGGTAACCTCGCTGAAGTCGAGGCCTTCGGGAATGAGGTCCTCGCCGTTTTCAAGCAGCTGTGTCCCGTCCTCGCTGAGAGCAAAGCTGCGCTCTCCGACGGTGCACGCCGCCGGGGCGTCCTCTTTGCCGGAGCTCCAGGGCAGGGACAGCAGCTTTGAGCCCTCTCCGGGCGTGTAGGCGAGGGTGCAGTTGTGTTTTGTGTAATAGAGCCTGCCGTCCTCGATGCGGTTTGGCCACATGTGCGAACTCGGCGAAAACAGCCCGAAGGAGACGATGCGGAAGACGATCAGCGCCAGCGCGGCGAGTATCAGCAGAAGGTTCCTGAGTGTTTTGCCCGTTATCATGCTCGTTCCCCGCCTTTCCCGTTTTTTACAGTCTAACACGCAAATGCATACGATTTGTATCCTGTATCGGCCTTGCAGAGCCGAAATTTGCCGGAGCATTTTGTAAGATGCGCACAAAAAACCGCCGCAGGCATGTTTTGCCTGCGGCGGCGCCGTTTAATTATATTGAGTCAGCCTCAGCCCTCGACGATGTCGCGGGTGTCGCGGGCGATGACGAGCTCCTCGTTGGTCGGGATGACGAAGAGCTTGACCTTGCTGTCGGCGGTGGAGATGCACACGTCGTCGCCGCGCTTCTTGTTCTGCTCGGGGTCGACCTCGCAGCCGAGGTAGCCGAGGTACTTGCAGATACCGGCACGGGTGGTGGGGGCGTTCTCGCCAACGCCGGCGGTGAAGATGATGGCGTCCACGCCGTTCATCGCGGCCGCGTAGCTGCCGACGACCTTGGCAACCCAGTAGTCGAACATATCGAGAGCCAGCTTGGCGCGCTCATTGCCCTCCTCGGCGGCGGCCTCGAGGTCGCGGAAGTCGCTGCTCACGCCGGAGACGCCCAGCACGCCGGACTTCTTGTTGAGCACGCCCAGCATCTCGTCGATGTTCATGCCATACTTGTTCATGATGAACTGCATGACGCCCGGGTCGAGATCGCCGCAGCGGGTGCCCATCGGCAGGCCGACCAGCGGGGTGAAGCCCATGGACGTATCGACGCTCTTGCCGCCGTCGATGGCGCAGATGGAGGAGCCGTTGCCCATGTGGCAGCTGATTATCTTGAGCTCCTCGATGGGCTTGCCCATCAGCTCGGCGCAGCGGCCGGAGACATAGCGGTGGCTGGTGCCGTGGAAGCCGTAGCGGCGGATGCCGTCGTTCTTGTAGTAGTCATAGGGCACGGCATAGGTGAAAGCCTTGGCGGGCATGGTCTGGTGGAATGCGGTGTCGAACACGGCGACCTGCGGGACATCCTTGCCCATGACGGCGGTGCAGGCGTTGATGCCGGTGATGTTCGCAGGGTTGTGCAGAGGAGCGAAGGGGGTGCAGTCCTCGAGGGCCTTCATGACCTCGTCGGTGATGCGCACGGAGCAGGCGAACTTTTCGCCGCCATGGACGACGCGGTGACCCACGGCGTCTATCTCGCTCATGCTCGCAACGACGCCGTACTCGGCGCTGGTCAGCTTGTCGATGACCGCGGCAATGGCCTCGGAGTGAGTCGGCAGGGAGATGTCCTCATTGAACACCGGCTTGCCGCCAATGAGCGGGGTGTGCTTGAGGTGACCGTCTATGCCGATGCGCTCGCACAGACCCTTGGCCAGGACGGCCTCGGTTTCCATATCGATGAGCTGATACTTGAGGGAGGAGCTTCCGGCATTGATGACCAAAACTTTCATTTCAGCAGTATCCTTTCTAATATATGTTGTAAAAATATTTCGCCCATAGTAAAATATGCGCAGTATATCCAACTACACATTTTATCCACATTCAGCCGAAAACGCAATAGAAAACGCGATTTTTTACAAAGGAGGCGTCAACGATGCGCGTCGTGGGCATAGTAACCGAGTTCAATCCCTTCCACAACGGCCACGCGCTGCTGCTCGAGCGCGCGCGGGAGACCATGGGCGAAGACACGGCGGTGGTCTGCTGCATGTCCGGAGACTTCGTGCAGCGGGGCGAGGCCGCGGTGTGGTCGAAATTCGCGCGGGCCGAGGCCGCCGCGCGTTGCGGCGCCGACCTGGTGTTCGAGCTGCCCCTGCCCTGGGCGCTGTCCTCTGCTGAGGGCTTTGCCCGCGGCGGGGTGGGGCTGCTCGCAGCACTCGGCGTTGTGGACTGTCTCTGTTTCGGCAGCGAGTGCGGCGAGACCGAGCCGCTCGAGCGTGCGGCCGAGGCCCTGCTGAGTCCCGCGCTCGCCGCGGAGCTCAGGCGCGAGCTCGAGAGCGGCATCCCCTTTGCGGCCGCGCGGCAGCGCGCCCTCGCCGCCGTCACCGATGAGGAGACCGCGCGCCTCGTGGAGACGCCGAACAACATACTTGCCGTAGAATATATCCGCGCCATATACGAGCTCGGCCTCGACCTCGGCTTCATGACCGTCAGACGCGAGGGCGCGGAGCACGACGGACAGGGAGAGGGGAGCATCCGCTCCGCCTCCGAGCTGCGCAGCCGCATCGCAGCCGGCAAGAGCTGCTCCGGCTTCATGCCCGACGCGGCCCTCGCCGTTTTTGAACGCGAGGCCGAGCGGGGGAGGGGGCCGGTGCTCATGGAGACGCTGGAGCCCATGCTGCTTGCGAGGCTGCGCATGCTGCCAGACGAGGAGTTTAGCCGCCTGCCGGACGCCTCCGAGGGCCTGGGCAACCGCCTGCGCGCCGCAGTGCGCGATGAGCCCACGCTCGACGGCGTGCTCGCCGCCGCCAAGAGCAAGCGCTACGCCCTCTCGCGCATACGGCGCATGACCATGTGCGCCTGCCTCGGCGTGCGCGAGGGCATGGCCGAGGGCGTGCCGCCCTATGCCCGCCTGCTCGCGGCATCGGAGCGGGGTCGGGAACTGCTGCGCCGCGCCCAGGACAAGAGCCGCATACCTATTATAACTAAGGCAGCCGCCGCAAGGCAGCTGCCGCGCGACACGCTCTCCGTGTTCGAGCTCGGCTCCGGCGCGCGCGACCTCTATGTCCTCGGCTACCGCGCCGCCGCCGAGCGCAGGGGAGGGACGGATTGGAGGACGGGCCCTGCACTGGTGTAGTTGGTGAAAGTACACAAAAAAGCGCTTTTGACCGCCGATTTTTTCGGCGGTCAAATTTTTCACTGTGATTAATTAAAGAAATTACTATAAAATGTGCGAAATTGTGTTGCAATCGCAGGCGAGATAGTTTATAATCATGCCCAGGCCGCGAAGTACAAATGTCCACTCAAGATGGACGTCGCGGCCGAACATGATTTAGGAGGATGAGAAGAAAATGAAGAAGATACTTGCACTTCTGCTTGCGCTGTGCATGGTGTTTGCCCTTGCCGCCTGCGGTGAGGCCGCCCCCGCCGCGAGCGACGCTCCGGACGACGGCGCCACTGTCAGCGAAGCGCCCGCCGATGACGGCGCTGCTACCGGCGACAAGGTCGTTAAGATCGGCGTGTTTGAGCCCACTTCCGGTCAGAACGGCGGCGGCGGCAAGAAGGAGATCCTGGGTATTGAGTATGCCCACTCCCTGAAGCCCACCGTTACCATCAACGGCGAGGAGTACAGTGTGCAGTTGGTCTATGCGGACAATGCTTCCGACCAGGCTAAGGCACCCACTGCCGCGCAGACCCTGATTTCCCAGGGTGTGTCTGTGGTGATCGGTACATATGGTTCTGCTTGCGCGATTGCTGCCGGCCCTCTGTTCGAGAGCGCTAAGATCCCTGCCATCGGCACTTCCTGCACCAACCCCCAGGTGACTGCCGGCAACGACTACTACTTCCGCATCTGCTTCCTGGACCCCTTCCAGGGCACGGTCCTTGCAAACTTCGCGCAGGAGAAGTTCTCCGCCAAGAAGGCGTATCTCCTGGGCG
>OLZO01000896.1_pt1 | contig 11301 bp, 10 predicted proteins | sample 1644431 | NCBI WGS metagenome assembly OLZO01 (sample SAMEA103958145, study PRJEB25191) | human gut metagenome | biome: human-associated habitat [ENVO:00009003]; feature: intestine environment [ENVO:2100002]; material: feces | place: Germany | collected 2013/2015
TAGGCCCGACCTTCGGGACGGTAGCGCCGGCCCTTGTAGGTTTCAATTTGCTGGTGGGCCTTAATCGCAAAATTCCAATCCTACACCCGTGCCGAAGTACAGGGGGAGCTTCAAGCCGTGTTTGACGCGCAGTATAAGCTGACCCTGACCGAGACAGTGGAAATACGCACCTACACTGACGAGGACGGAGACGAGCACGAATATGAGTGGTACATTCTCACCGTCACACTGAAAAACCGTACCCTGCCCGTGGTTATCAACGAGCGGCTGACCGCCGACCAAAAGGAGCTCTATTCGGCTACCATGTGGACGAAGGGCAACAAGCCCTATCTGTGGGATAACATCTACACAGGCGGCGATACCGACCCCGGCCCCTCCTACGAGATACCGGGGGAGGCCCTGACCGACCCGGATTTTGCCGCTCTGATTGCCGAGGCGGAAAAGTATGTGGGCTATCCCTATGTGTGGGGCGGCAGCTCCCCAAGCACCAGCTTTGATTGTTCCGGCTTCATTAGCTGGGTTATCAAGCATTCCGGCTGGAATGTGGGACGCCAGACGGCGCAGGGGCTTTACAACATCTGCACCCCCGTTTCCCCGGAGCAGGCCAAGCCCGGCGACCTTGTATTTTTCGTCGGCACTTACGACACTGCCGGGATGTCCCATGTGGGGCTGTATGTGGGAAATTCGGTCATGCTGCACTGCGGCGACCCCATTTCCTACACGAACCTCAATTCAAGCTACTGGCAGCAGCATTTTTATTGTTACGGGCGTTTGCCTTAAACGCCAGAAAGGAGTTTTTGACTATGGCAATGAACAAATTGGAACGCATTGAAAAGGATATTGAGAAAACCAAGGGCAAGATCGCGGAGCTGCAAAAGCAGCTTCGGGAGCTGGAAGCGGCCAAGACCGAACAGGAAAACTTGCAGATCGTCCAGCTTGTGCGCGGCCTCAACATGACCCCGCAGGAGTTCGCCGCCTTTGTGCGCGGCGGCGCGTTGCAGGCGGCCCCGGCCCCGATCCCGGACTTTGAACAGGAGGACAGCGCCCATGAAGAAATCTAAACTGTTCCGCACCTTGACGCTGGCTGTGGCCGCTGCGCTCTGCATGGCGACCACGACCGTTACCGCCTACGCCGGGGGCGCTGACCCTGACCCGGTGCCGCTGCCGGAAACCACCGAGGCCCCCGCAGAAGTGCCGGAGGAAACCGAAGAACCCACCACCGGCGGCATGGAGCCGGAGGGCGTACCTGTCACCCCGCAGGGCAACGCTACGCTGGTGGATGATTTTTTCGGGGATAAGCAGCTTATCACTGTTACCACCAAGGCCGGGAATTATTTTTACATCCTGATCGACCGGGCTAACGAGGATAAGGAAACGGCGGTGCATTTCCTCAACCAAGTGGACGAGGCCGATCTCGCCGCCCTGCTGGGGGAGGAAGAACCCGCCGTCTGTGATTGCACGGTGAAGTGCGCCACCGGCGCGGTGAATACCGCCTGCCCCGTCTGCGCGTCCAACATGGCCGGATGCGCCGGAAAAGCGGCGGAGCCGGAGAAGCCGGTGGAACCGACCGCCCCGGAGCCGGAACAGCCCGAACAGAAAAGCGGCATGGGCGGCGTCCTCGCCCTGCTGCTGGTGCTGGCCCTGGCGGGCGGCGGCGCGTTCTACTATTTGAAGTTCATCAAGAATAAGCCCAAGACCAAGGGCAGCGCCGATCTGGATGACTACGACTACGGCGACGACCCGGAGGATGGGGATTACGAGGACGGCCCCCCGGAGGACACGGCCAGCCCGGAGGCCGGGGACGCGGAGCCGGAGGAAGATACGGAGGACGAGGACAAATGAGGTACTTCACCAATAACCCGCTTGAGCGGATGATGATGCAGACCCCAGGGCCGGTGCGGGAGGCGACGCCGCCCCCCGCCCCCAAGGGGCATCCCTGCAACGGCTGCAAACGCTACGGCGAGGGCTGCGCCCTGCCCTGTTACCGGGGTGTGGCCGTGCAGACTGTGGAAAGGAGGGGCGGAAATGCGCTTTGTGATCGCTGAAAAACCGTCCGTGGCGCAGAGCCTCGCCGCCGTCCTGGGCGCAAAACAGCGCAGGGACGGCTATCTGGAGGGGAACGGCTGGCTGGTGAGCTGGTGCTTCGGGCATCTGGCGGAGCTGGCCGACGCGGGCGTGTATGACCCGGAGTACGCCAAGTGGCGCTATGACGACCTGCCCATCCTGCCGGAACATTGGCAGATGGTGGTGGGTGCGGACAAGAAAAAGCAGTTCGACATTCTGAAAAAGCTGATGAACGCCCCGGACGTGACCGAGGTGGTGAACGCCTGCGACGCCGGGCGCGAGGGAGAACTGATTTTCCGCAGCGTCTATGATCTGGCGGGCTGCCAGAAACCCATGAAGCGGTTGTGGATCAGCAGCATGGAGGATTCCGCCATCCGGGAGGGCTTTGCCCGTCTCAAACCGTCAACTGAATACGATGCGCTGTACAACGCAGCACTTTGCCGGGAACGTGCCGACTGGATGGTCGGTATCAATGCATCCCGGCTTTTTTCATGCCTGTACAACCAACCTTTGGCGGTGGGGCGTGTTATGACCCCGGTGCTTGCCATGACGGTGGTGCGGGAAGCCGCCATCGCTGCCTTTGTGCCGGAGAAATTCTACACGGTTGCCCTGACCCTTGCGGACGGCGGCACCGCATCCAGCAAGCGGTTTGCCCAGAAAGCGGATGCCGAACTGCTGCTTTCCAAATGCCGAAAGGAGGGGCGTGTCACGGTACAGAAGATGGAACGCAAGGAGAAATCCGAAAGCCCGCCGCAGCTCTATGACCTTACCGCATTGCAGCGGGATGCAAACCGTCTGTTTGGATTTACGGCACAGCAGACCTTGGATTATGCCCAAAGCCTTTACGAAAAACGGCTCATCACCTACCCCCGCACGGACAGCCAGTATTTGACCGATGATATGCTGCCAACGGCGGAAAACCTTGTGTCCGGTCTGTGGCCGCTGCTTCCCTTTGCGGCGGGGCTTGACCTGTCCCCGCAGTTTGGCCGGGTGCTGAACAGCAAAAAGGTGAGCGACCACCACGCCATTGTCCCGACAATGGAATTTGTGCAGAAAGGCTTTGACGGGCTGACCGAGGGCGAAAAGAAACTGCTGTCCCTTGTGTGCTGCAAGCTGCTGTGCGCCGTGGCCGCGCCCCATGTGTACGAAGCTGTCACCGCTACATTCACCTGTGCCGGGAACACCTTTACCGCCAAGGGAAAGACCATTCTGACCCCCGGCTGGAAAGAGCTTGACCGCCGCTTTAAGGCGTCGTTCAAAACAGACGCCGACGACACCGCCCCGGAGCCTGCGCAGGAACTTCCCAAAATTACCGAGGGACAGACCTTTGACAAGGTAACTGCCGCCGTCACCGAACATTTCACAACACCGCCAAAATCCTACACGGAAGATACCCTGCTTTCCGCTATGGAGCGCGCCGGTGCGGACGATCTGCCGGAGGACGCCGAGCGGCAGGGATTGGGAACCCCGGCCACCCGCGCCTCCATCTTAGAAAAGCTGGTGCAGATGGGCTTTGTGGAGCGCAGGGGCAAACAGCTACTTCCCACCAAGGACGGCCATAACCTTGCCTGTGTGCTGCCGGAGGCGCTGACCTCTCCCCAGCTTACGGCACAGTGGGAAACGGAGCTGACGGCCATTGCCAAGGGGCAGGCCGACCCGGAGGGCTTCATGGCTGGCATTGCAGAAATGACAAGGGGCCTGATCGCAAACTACTCCCAGATCAGCGAGGACGCGCAGAAGTTGTTTCAGACCAAGCGTGTGGTTATCGGCAAATGTCCGCGCTGCGGGGAAAGCGTCTACGAGGGCAAAAAGAACTACTACTGCGGAAACCGAAGCTGCCAGTTTGTCATGTGGAAGAATGACCGATTTTTTGAGGAACGGGGCAAGGCGTTCACCCCGAAGATCGCCGCCGCACTCCTTAAAGACGGAAAAGCAAAGGTAAAGGGCCTGCGCTCCATGAAAACCGGCAAGACCTATGACGGGACGGTGCTTTTGGCCGATACCGGCGGCAAGTATGTAAACTACCGCGTGGAACAGAGGGGCAAGAACTAAAAACAGCAAGCATAGGGAGTGTAGCCACACTCCCGGCAAAATCCCTGACCCGGCGCACCTGCCGGGCCGGGGATTTTCTCTTTGGGGAAGCCCCAAACCCCTTGTATCAGATCACCACCATAGAAAGGATGTGAACCCCAAATGTCTTACAGCTCCTACGACCATGACGATTTAGAACCGGCCAGCACTATGCGGATCGAGCGCCGGATTTACTTTGAAAGCGGCAAGGCCGATCTTTCCGAAGCGGTAAAGCTGCCCCTTGCAGAGCTTCTTTCCCTGCGGGCGGAAAGCGCCGCCGCAGAACAGGAAGTGTTTGACCGCCTGAAAGAACAGGCCGCCGCATGGGAGGAACAGGCCGGAAGAACCCTGTTTCTGGATAAAGCTCTTGAATATGCCCGGACGCTTCCCGTCACCCACACCGCAAACCAGTGGGAGGCCCCGGACGAATACCGCCATATCCGCAGCAACATGGTTTACCAGATGGATTATTCCATTTCCGAGAACACCCGGTACGACAGCGCCGCCCAAAAATCCGTTCCCTACTCGTGGACGCTCCGCTGGAGCCTCCGCACTAACGCGCCGGGCAGCTACCGGCAGGCCAAGATCGCCGGACAGGATCGGAAAGTCTTTGCCAGCCGGGAAGAACTGGACAAGTACCTGAATGGCCGGATCAAAGCCCACGACCATTACTTTACCGAAATTTCCCCGGCCATCCCCAAGGAATACGCCGACTGTTTTAAGGTCAATGGCTGCCTGCTCCCCGGCTATACCATCGAGGGGGAGGAACCGGCAAAAGCCGCAGCACTTCCCACACAGGAGGAAGCCGCACAGCCGCAACAGACCACAGCCACCCCGGAAAGGAGGGAACCCGTGAACGAAGTATTTTCCATTTTTCTTGATAACCGCGCCGAAGCGCAGACCGGCGGGCCGCATGGCTACTGGCTTTCCCTGCCGACTTCCGCCGAACAGGTACAGGAAGCCCTAAAGGAAATCCACATTACCGCCGACAACCAGCAGGACTTGTTCATTGGCGGCTTTTCCGCCCCGGAGGGAAAACCGCTGGAACTGCCAGAGGTTTTGATAAAAGCCGCCAGCGTGGACGAACTGAACTTCCTTGCTACCCAGCTTCAAAGGCTGGACGCCGTGGAGCTTACGGAGCTGAACGCCGCCATGCAGTCCCCGGCAAAAATGCAGACCATCGGGCAGCTTTTGGACTACGCCGAAAACACCGATTGTTTTGTCTTAATCAACGCCAAGGACAACCGCAGTCTGGGGGAATATTATCTGAATGATTCCGGGCTGTTTGTTGTTCCCGACCCGTGGAAACCAGCCATTGACACCGACCGGCTGGGAAGTTTTATCGCCAACGAGGAACAGGGAACCTTTACCGATTACGGCTATATCCTGCGAACCAGCGACGAATGGCAGCGCGTCCATGAGGGCCAGCCAGTGCCGGAGGAATACCGGGTGATGGCCTATCCTGCGCCAGAAATTCTGCGGGAGGAAAGCAAGGTGCAGCCGGAGGCGGCAGCGCCTACAAAGGCCCCGCAGCCTGTCACCCCCATTCTCTTAAACGGCCAGAACAGCGCCGAGCGCATGAAAGAGATCACCGACCGGCTGGAAACCGGCATACAGGAGCTTTTCGAGAGTGAACGCTACAAAGCCTATCTCACCACCATGTCCAAGTTCCACAGTTACAGCTTCAACAACACCCTCCTGATCGCCATGCAGGGCGGACAGCTTGTGGCGGGCTACAACAAGTGGCGGGACGATTTTCACCGCAATGTAAAGAAAGGCGAAAAGGCCATCAAGATACTGGCCCCGGCCCCGTTCAAGGCGAAAAAGGAAGTGCAAAAGCTGGACGCACAGGGCAGGCCAGTGATGGGTAAGGACGGAAAGCCTGTTACCGAAGTACAGGAAATACAGGTTCCGGCCTTTAAGATCGTTTCCGTCTTTGATGTGAGCCAGACCGAGGGGGAACCGCTGCCCTCTATCGGCGTGGAAGAACTGACCGGCAGCGTGGAACGCTACGGGGAATTTTTCAAGGCGCTGGAACAGACCTCCCCGGTTCCCATTGGTTTTGAGGACATTCCGGGCGGTTCCCACGGCTACTACCACCTGACGGAAAAGCGGATCGCCATTCAGGAGGGCATGAGCGAATTACAGACCCTAAAGACGGCCATCCATGAGATCGCCCATTCCAAGCTCCACGCCATCGACCCGGAAGCCCCGGCCATAGAGCAGGCCGACCGCCCCGACAGCCGCACCCGCGAGGTGCAGGCCGAAAGCGTGGCCTATGCCGTCTGCCAGCACTACGGGCTGGACACCTCCGACTATTCCTTTGGCTATGTGGCCGGTTGGAGTTCCGGCAAGGACTTGAAAGAGCTGAAAGCCTCCCTCGAAACCATCCGGGCCACCGCCCATGAACTGATTACCACCATTGACGGCCACCTTGCCCAGCTTCAGAAAGAACGGCAGACCCAGCAGGAACAGCCGCAGGCCGCGCCGCTGGAACAGGCCGCCGAGCAGCCAGACCCGGACAGCGTATTTTCCAAGCTGTCCCCGGAGCAACAGCAGGAAATGACCGCCAGCGTAAAAGCCATGCTGCAAGCCCTCATTGACGCAGATTTGAAATCCACCGGCGAAGTGTCGCAGGGAACCAAGGAGGCGGCGCAGGCGCAGGGCTTTACCATTGCCGGGGATGGAACGCTGGAACAGGCAGAAGCCCCGCAGGAGGCCGCCTACCGTCTGGAAAGCGGCGATTACCTGTATATCCAGACATCGGAAACCGGCTACGATTACACGCTGTATGACCCCGACTACAAGGAACTGGACGGAGGCCAGCTTGACAATCCCGACCTGTCCCTTGCGGAAGCCGGAAAAGAAATCCTTGCCATCCATGAGCTTCCGGCTGGGACAATGGAACCCCTGACCGGCGACAGGCTGGATGATTTTCTGGAAGCAACCGAACAGGCCAACGCCATTCCCCAGCCGCAGGCATGGAACGGGATCGACGGCCTTTTGAATGGAAAGCCGTTCATGCCGGAGGCGTCCCCGGCTGACCGGGCCGCCGCCCTGATCGAGCTGGCAGAGAAAAACGCCCCGCGTTTGGGCAGCGAGGAACGGCAGTTGATCGTGGCCTATGCCGAGGCCGTGGGCAATACTGACAAGGTGATCGGGCTTATCAACCGTCTGTGTGAACAGGGCTACGAGCTGCAAAAGGGCCAGATGGATTCCTTTGTGAAAAGCGAGATCGAAAGTGAGATTGCCGTTGCCAACGCCCAGCGGCAGATCGCGCAGAATCCGGCAGCGGAGCCGGTTGTCACGATCCTTTGGAGTGAAAGCCCCCATCTGAAAGACGGCCAGCAAATGCCGCTGCATGAAGCCGAGGCCGTTTTCAACGAGCTGGACAGCGCCAGACGCCATGAACGGGAGCAGCCGGGCTATACGGGCCATTGGTACGACAAGACCAAGTTCCGCATTGACTTTACCATGCAGGGCCAGCCGGACAGCTACGAGGGACGGCAGGACTTTGGCGACGGCGACGGTTCCCTGATCCAGCATATCCGGGGCTACCACGAATACTACGCACAGGATGAAAGCTGGAAAAACCATGTGCTGCACCATGAGGGGCCGGAGGCATGGGAGGCGGACAAGGCCCAGCGGGATACGCTGCTGCATGAGTTCATCCCGTATATGGAGCTGCACTGCAATCTGGCCGCTATGGAGCAGGAGGCCCGGCGTCCGCTACGATCCGGGGAAACCCTGACGCCGGAACAGACCGCTTATTTCAATGCGGTTTTGGACTATGTAAAGGAGTGCCGCCCGCTTCTCAATCAGGGCCAGTACCATTTGCCGGAGCCGCCGCAGCTTGCCGACTTCGACCAGAGCTTGCAGGACTACAAAAAACAGATCGAGGCAGAGCTGGAACAGGAGGCCGCCGCTTCCGGGCTGACGGTGGAGGAATATGTTGCCTCTGACTATGAGGCCCCGGCGCAGCCCAACTTTTCCATCTACCAAGTGCCGCCCGGCCCGGAGGGGCGCGACTTCCGCTACCGTTCCTATGAGGACTTGCAGGCAGATGGGCTTTCGGTGGACAGGAAGAATTACCAGCTTGTCTACACCGCGCCGCTGGACAAAGACACCACACTGGACGAGATTTACCGCCGCTTCAACATAGAACATCCCGCCGATTACAAGGGACATTCCCTCTCTACGGGGGATATTGTAGTGTTCCGGCAGGATGGAAAACAGACCGCCTACTATGTGGACGAGGGAGCCGACTACCGGCAGGTGCCGGAGTTCTTCGCCCAGCCGGAAAAGCAGCTCACGCCAGACGAGTGCATGACCGGCGAACAAATCCAGACGCCGAGAGGCCGTTTCTACCTGACCGACAGGAGCCGGGAACAGATGGAGGCCGCCGGGTATGGATTCCACCACCAGTCGGAGGACGGCAGGTATCTGATTATGGCAAACGGCACAAGGGCCTTTGCCATCCCCGCCCAGCAGGAAAGCCATATCAAGACGGCGGAAATGTCCACCGAGCAGAACTACAACATGATCGACGGCATGATGAACAACGCCCCGTCTATGGAGGAACTGGAAGCAAGGGCAAAAGCCGGGGAACAGATTTCCCTTTTGGATGTGGCCGAGGCAGCAAAGGCGGAGGCCAAAAAGCCCAAGCAGACCCGAAAGACGACGCAGAAACAAAAGAAACCGTCCATCCGGGCGCAGCTTGCCGCCGCCAAGGAGGAACAGAAAAAGAGGCCCCCGGCGCGGGAAAAATCAAAAGAAATGGAGGTATGAGGAATGTATTTCACCGTGGAAGAAGAAAACCTGATCTGTCTGTACCACAACGCCGACCGCCACAGGACGGCGGCAAATCTCCGGGCAGCTTTGCCGGACATGGACAAGGAAATGGCGGCGCTGGCCTGCCAGACCGTCAATAAGCTGGACGCCATGAGCGACGCCGACTTTGCGGCGCAGCGGTTCCACTTCACAGACGAATAAGCAAAACGCCGGGCGCGGGGGCTGTCAAAACCTCTGCGTCCGGCGCTTCTTTTTTGTCCATTTTCCCGCATTTAGAACCCTGTTTTGAGGGGAACAGGATAACTTTATCCACCTGCCTGCCGACCATGCGGAAAAACCCTTGATTTCCGTGGACTTTTACCGCCCTAAATGCGTAGACAGGAGGTATCTTTTCCGCTGGCGTTCCGCCTCTTTCTTCCGGCGCACCTGCACCGCACAATCCGGGCAGTATTTGGCCCGGTTGGAGTTGGGCGTAAACGCCGCCCCGCAGACGGCGCAGCGTTTGATCTCGTCCCGGCCTTTGGTGATCTCGGCGCACAGGGCCGCGTCCAGCGGCAGGACGGCCACCTTGAACCACCGGCACAGCAGCGAATAGGAAATACTCTGCACACAGACACATTCCTCCCCATCGTCCAGCAGGAGGCAGTTTCCGTTACAGTAGTTGCAGCACTCATGGGTGAGCCTGCGGGCCTTGCGGTATTGGGGGTAACTCATTCTCGGTATGTTCATCGTTCCTGCGTATGCTCCTTTCCCGGCGCTGTCCGCAAAATGCTGTCTACATTCTGTTTGACAATGCCGTATTCTTTCAATTTCTGTTTCGCTTCGCTGTACTGTGCGGACAGCCGTTCCCGTTCTGCGTCCAGCTTTTTATACTCGGTTTTGAGGGCGTACAGGTTGGGGAGCTTTGTGATCCCGGCCTCTTTGAGCGCCTTTGCCGCCGCCTCATACAAGATCAGTTGGCTTTCATGCTGCCGCCGGAACGCGGCCTTGTCTTTGGCATTTCGCAGTTCCAGCGCCACAGGCCGGAGCTGCTTGTAGGCAGAGAGGTTTTTTATCAGTAGCGCCATATCCCCAAGGCGGCGTTCCGCGTCTTTCAGGGCGGAGGCCGCCGCGTCGTTTGCCGCGCTGATCTCGGCCAGCCTGCTTTCCAAGCCCTCGTAGCTGTCGATCTGGTGTTCTGTGAGGAAGTTTAAGGAATTGGCGGCCTGCTTCAAGTTGTGCAGCTTCGCCCACCGCGCATAGCCCGCCGACTGCTGGGCCTTGATACTGTCCTCCAAGGCAATCCGCAGGGAGATTTCCCCGTCGCTTCTTCTGCGCGGCCCCCGGTCAATGGCAATGCCCTTGATCCGCCGGGTGATCCGTTCCTCGGTGTAATCCTCCCCCAAGGTCTTGCAGCGGGTGAAGCGTTCCTGTCCGGGGGCGCGGAATGAAATAAACTTGCCCTGTTTGACTTCATAGCCCTGCGTCTCCATGAGCCGCAAAAAGCCGTCAAAGTCTTTGGCCTGCGGAATGGCCGCGTCGATGGCGATTTTCAGTTTTGCTTTCCAGCTCTTGCCCTTTTTCTGTGCGTCCCACTCGGCATAGGTCTTGCCCTTGTCCTTGCCGGGCTTTACCACAGACAGGCCGTGTTCCTTGCACAGCCGGTCGCTGGTGCGCCGGATAAAGGCATAGCTCTGGCGGTTGGAAATGTACTTGCGCTGGTTCGCCATATCCACGGCGCAGAAAATGATGTGGTTATGCAGATGGCCCTTGTCAATGTGAGTGGTAATCACATAGGGGTATTTGCCTTGCAGCACTTCATCGGCAAGCTGCCGCCCGATCTCATGGGCCTGCTCCGCCGTGGTTTCCCCCGGTTCAAAGGCTTGTATCAGGTGGTGAGCCAGATTGTTGCCCTTTTGGTACGCCTGATCCAACAGCATTTGAAATTCAATATCCGCCGTTTCATAGGAACAGCCATAGGAAGAAACGAACAGCTTTTCATCGGTCTTGTCCGGGTTCTCGATGTAGTCCAGCGCCTTTTTCAGCGTTGACTTGATAGGATGGATCTTTGTAACTGCCATATCTGTGCCAGCGCCCCCTTGATGTCCTCCAAGTCCTGCGCGTACACAGTCCCGGTACTGTTGATACGCCTTGCAATCTGGTTGATGTTGACGCCGATCTTTTGCAGCTCTGCGGTCTGCGCCCGGACGGGGCCGGTGTCGATATGGACGATATAGCCGTCGATCAGCATTTTCCGGGCGTAGGCAGAAAAGTTCTTTGTGCCAAGCTGGGCCATCTTCTGCTGGATCAGCGCCCGTTCCTCCGGCGTTACCGGGACGCGCAGCACAAACTTCCGTTTTCGGTTTGCCACTTTCGCACCTCCATTCATTCAGGGGT
>OLZO01000899.1_pt1 | contig 11291 bp, 9 predicted proteins | sample 1644431 | NCBI WGS metagenome assembly OLZO01 (sample SAMEA103958145, study PRJEB25191) | human gut metagenome | biome: human-associated habitat [ENVO:00009003]; feature: intestine environment [ENVO:2100002]; material: feces | place: Germany | collected 2013/2015
TTCACTTTAGAGAGAATCAACCTCTCCGTCACGGCTTCGCCGTGCCACCTCCCCTGGCGAGGGGAGACTGAGAGGAAAATCTATTATCATTGCTTCTTGTGACGTGCTGAACTGTGGGCGGCGTGTCCTACGATAAAAATAACCGTCCCGCACCACAGGCGGGGCAGAATGGACAGAGACATGAATATTTTGTACATCCTCGGTGTACCTCTCGGCTATGTGATGGAGTGGATCTACAACCTCATCCCGAACTACGGCTGGGACATCATCATCTTCACCATCGTCATCCGCCTGCTCAGCATCCCTCTGCAGCTCAACCAGCAGAAGAGCATGGCCAAGATGTCCGCTTTCCAGCCGATGATCGCCGACATCCAGAAAAAGTACAAGGACAAGCCCGAAAAGCAGCAGGAAGAGCTGCTCAAGCTCCAGCAGGAGTACGGCTATAAGCCCACTGCCGGCTGTATGCCCATGCTGGTCAACTTCCTCGTCATGTTCGGCGTCATCGAGGTCGTGTACCGCCCGCTGCAGCGCATCTTCCACATTGGTGCCGATGCCCTGACCGCCGCAGGTGAGGCCCTGACTGCCATGGGCATCAGCTTTACCACCGTGACCCGCGACACCAACATCATTGCACAGGTCATTGCAGGCGAGAGCACCGTTTCCTCCTGCTTCACCCCGGATCAGGTGGCTACCATCACCGAGTTCGGCCAGCACATGGATTTCTTTGGCATCGACCTGACCCGTGTGCCCCAGTACAGCCTGGCTGCAGAGAACCTGCCCCTGCTGATCCTCCCGGTCCTGGCAATCGTGACCATGTTCCTGTCCACCCACATCAGCATGAAGGCCAGCGGCCAGGAGATGCAGGGCAGCATGAAGCTGACCATGTATATGATGCCGCTGATGTACGTCTTCTTCTGCTTCACCGTGCCCAGCGCTTTCTCTCTGTACTACGTTGTTTCCAACATCCTGATGACCGTGCAGAGCCTGTTGATGAAGAAGATCTACGACCCTGAGAAGATGAAGGCAGAGGTCGCCGCCGAGATGGCTGCCCGCAAGAAGGAGCAGAAGCGCGGTGTAAAGAGCACCACCATCAAGGTCACGGATGAAAAGACCGGCGAGGTCGTGGAGAAAAATATCTCCGCCAGCGAAATGAACAAGCGCCGCCTGGAGTATGCCCGCAAGCTGGATGAGGAGCGTTATAAGGACGAGCGCACCGTTCCGCTGAGCGAGCTGGAAAACAAGAAGGAGGATTGACGGTTATGATCCGTACTCAGGAAGCGACCGGCAAGACGGTCGATGAAGCCCGCGCAAAAGCCTGCGCCCTGCTGGGCGTGCAGGCCGACGACCTGAATGTGAGCTATGAAGTGCTCGAAATGCCCCAGAAAACTGGTTTTCTGGGCCTGAAGACCACCCCTGCCAAGGTGCGTGTGAGCGTGGAAGAGCCCGATGCCCCGGCCGCTCCCGTGGTGGAGGAGAAGGTGGAGCCTGAGGTGAAGCCTGTTGTGGAGGAAACTCCCGCTGAGGAACCCAAGGCCGAGGAGCCTGCCGCTGCCCCTGTGGCAGAGGAGGCCGCTCCTGCTGAGGAGACTGCTGACCCCGCCGCAGAGGGTGAGGAGCCGGAAGTTCCCATCAATATCGAGGAAAACGCCAAGGTCAAGGCCGCTGTGGACTACCTGAAGGAAGTCATTGCCCTGATGGGCGTGGAGAATGTCACCTTCAGCGCCGTGCAGAAGGGCGAGGCCACCATCATCCGTCTGGATGGCGAGAAGCTGGGTGCCCTGATCGGCCGCCGCGGCGAGACCATGGAGAGCCTGTCCTATCTGGCAAGCCTGGTGGCCAACCGTCTGGAAGGCGATTACATCAAGCTGGGCCTGGATGTGGCCGGCTACCGTGACAAGCGTGAGAATGACCTGACCGTGCTGGCACAGCGCATTGGCAACAAGGTGCGCAAGACCGGCCGCAGCTTTGCCATGGAGCCCATGAACCCCTACGAGCGCCGCATCATCCACTCTGCCATCGGCAAGATGGAGGGTGTGCGCAGCGAGAGCAAGGGGGAGGGCCGTGACCGCCGTGTGGTCATCTACTCCACTGCTCCCGATGCCCAGACCGACAACACCTACGGCGAGCGCCGCCCGCGGGGCAATGGCCGCCGCCCCGGCGGCAACCGCAATGGCGGCTTCCGCGGCGGACGCGGCAGCAGCCCCCGGAATGGAGGTCCCCGCAATGGCCGCCCCGCAGGCAGCCGCGGTCCCCGTCCTTCCAGCGTGCCCGAGCGCACCTATGCTCCCCGTGACGCAGAGACTGCCGCACCCGTGGCACCCAAGCGCACCGAGCGTGTGGATGATTTTGCCGATTTCAGCTTTGGCAAGATCGAGCTGTAAACTCCGCTGAGTTTTGCACAATGCTGCCCCCTTCCGGTGGAAAACTGGAAGGGGGCTTTTTGTCTCTTTCCTTTTTCGTCGCTTCGTGATACAATAATTCTGATTTGAGAGCGGAGGGAGAGCACCAACATGGAACATTCAACGATCGCGGCCATTGCAACCGCGCCCGGCGCAGGCGGCATTGCCGTGGTGCGTCTTTCCGGCCCGGAGAGCTATGCCGTGGCGGCAAAGGTGTTCCACCCGGCCAACCCGGCAAAGCGGGTAGAAGATGCCAAGGGCTACACCGCTCTGTTTGGGCATTTCATGGAAGGGGAGGAAGCCTTTGACGAGGGCGTGGCCCTCTTCTTCCGGGCTCCCCACAGCTACACCGGCGAGGATGTGGTGGAGCTTTCCTGCCATGGCGGCAGTGCGGTGGCCCGGCGGCTGGTGGAAAGCTGCATCGCAGCCGGTGCCGCCCCCGCCGCCCCCGGCGAGTACACCCGCCGCGCCTTCCTCAACGGCAAGCTGGGCCTGACCCAGGCCGAGGCCGTTATGGACCTGATCTCTGCCGATGGCCGACAGGGTGCGGCGCTGGCCAATGCCTCCCTGAACGGCGCGCTGGCGAAGAAGATCGGGGCTGAAAAGGATGCCCTGACCGCCCTGCAGGCCCATCTGGCTGCCTGGGTGGATTTCCCCGAGGAGGACGTTCCCGCGCTGGAGGATGCCCAGCTGGTATCCACTCTGACTGCCGTGAAGGGAGAGCTGGACACCCTCATCCGGAATTACGATGCCGGTGCTGTCCTGCGGGAGGGTGTGGACTGCGCTATCGTGGGGCGGCCCAATGCGGGCAAGTCCACCCTGCTCAATCTGCTGGCCGGGTTCGACCGGGCCATCGTCACCCCCGTAGCGGGCACCACCCGGGATGTGGTGGAGCAGGCCGTCCGGCTGGGGGACATCCGGCTGAACCTGTTCGACACGGCCGGTCTGCGGGAGACCGAGGATGCGATCGAGGCCGAGGGCATCCGCCGCAGCTGGAAAAAGCTGGAAGAGGCGGGACTGATCCTGGCGGTGTTCGATGGCTCTGAGCCTCTGACCCGGGAGGATCTTGCGTTGGCGCAGCGGTGCGCCGGCCGCCCGGCCATTGCACTGGTCAACAAAGAGGACAAGCCCACTCAGTTTGACGCAGAGATCATTGCAGGCGATTTTGCCATGGTGCTCCCGGTCTGCTGCCAGGAAGAGGGGAGCCGCAGGGTGATCGCTGCTGCCGTTGCCCGCCTGCTGGGCACCAACAACATCGACCCCCACGCTGCCAGCCTTTCGGGCCAGCGCCAGCTTGCCGCCGCCACCCGCGCGCGGGATGCAGTGGCCGGTGCGCTGGATGCGGTCAGCGGCGGGTTCGGGCTGGATGCCGTATCGGTCTGTGTGGACGATGCGCTGGATGCCCTCTGTGACCTCACCGGCGAAAATGCGTCGGAGAATGTCATCAATGAAGTGTTTGAGCGGTTCTGCGTGGGAAAGTAACGGAGGGCAGCCCGTCTGGCAGCTTTCTCCTCGGACACGAAACGGGCCATTCCATCGCCCGCCCTATTGCCTGCGGCAACAGGGTCCCACCCCAGCGGACGGTCCTCGGAGAAACTTCCAGCCGCTCTGCCGGGTAACAGCAGATTGAACCATAGAGGAAAGTATAGGAAAAGTATGAATCATCTTGGAGATTACGATGTGATCGTAATAGGCGCGGGCCACGCTGGCATTGAAGCGGCCCACGCTGCCGCCACGCTGGGTGCCAAAACGGCGGTGTTTACCATGAGCCTGGATGCCATTGGCAACATGCCCTGCAATCCCAGCATCGGCGGAACTGCAAAAGGAACGCTGGTACGCGAATTGGATGCGCTGGGCGGTGTGATGGGCCTTGCGGCAGATGCCACCTACCTGCAGAGCCGGATGCTGAACAAGGGCAAAGGCCCTGCCGTTCATGCCCTGCGCGTTCAGACCGACCGCAAGCGCTACCACGAATATATGAAGCACGCCCTTGAGCTCACACCCGGCCTTGCCATCCATCAGGCCGAGGTGGTGGGCATTGAGGTGGAGAACGGCCATGTCAAGGGCGTTGTGACCCAGCTGAACGGGGAGTACAGCGCAAAGTGTGTGGTCATTGCCACGGGCACCAATCTGGGCGGCAAAATTTTTGTCGGTGATGCGTGGTATGCTTCCGGCCCTGATGGGATGCACGCCGCCAATGCCCTGACCGAGAGTCTGAAAGCCGCTGGTCTGCCCCTGCGCCGGTTCAAGACCGGTACCCCTGCCCGTGTCCACCGGAGAAGCATCGACTTCTCCAAGCTGGAATGCCAGCCCGGCGACCCGGACAGCGAGCTGCAGCCCTTCAGCTTTCTGACGGATGCACCCATGCACAACAAGGTCGAATGCTGGATCGCCTATACCAACCCCGAGACCCACCGGATCATTCTGGACAACATTCAGCGCAGCCCGCTCTATGGCGGCATGATCGAGGGGGTTGGCCCCCGGTACTGCCCCTCCATTGAGGATAAGGTGGTGCGCTTTGCGGGCAAGGACCGGCACCCCATCTTTGTAGAGCCCTGCGGCGAGAACACAGAGGAGATGTATCTGCAGGGTGCGTCCAGCAGTCTGCCGGAAGATGTGCAGAATGCATTCTACCGGAGCATCAAGGGCTTCGAGAATATTGAGATCATGCGCCCGGCCTACGCCATCGAGTATGACTGCGTAGACCCGACCAGCCTGGAAGCCACACTGGAGAGCAAGGTGGTGCGGGGCCTGTATGGTGCAGGCCAGTTCAACGGCACCTCCGGCTACGAGGAAGCAGCCGCGCAGGGTCTGCTGGCCGGTCTGAACGCTGCCCGCAGTGCAAAAGGGAAGAGTCAGCTGATCCTGGAGCGCCAGACCAGCTATCTGGGCACCCTGGTGGATGACCTTGTCACCAAGGGGGTCATGGACCCTTACCGCATGATGACCAGCCGGAGCGAGTACCGCCTGACCCTGCGGCAGGACAACGCCGATCAGCGACTGACCCCCATTGGCAGGGAGTATGGTCTGGTGCAGGATGACCGCTGGGCAAAATACCAGCACACCCAGAGCATTCTGGAAGCGGAGCGCCGCCGCCTGCACGAGACCCACCTGCGCACCGCTGACCTGCGCGCTGCCATGGAAGCAGCCGGGCTGACCCCTGCCGCGGAGGGCGGCATTGCCGAAGAGCTGCTCCGCCGCCCCGAGATCAGCTACCCGCTGTTGGCGGGGGTGATCGGCTGGGGCGAGGGCATTACCCCCATGCTGGCCGAGCGGCTGGAGACCGAGATCAAGTACGCAGGCTACATTGCCCGGCAGGATCGGATGATCCGTGACGTGGCCCGCCACGAAAAGACCCTGATCCCCGCAGATTTTGAGTATGCTGACCTGACCGGCCTGACGCTGGAGGCCCGTGAGAAGCTGACCCGCATCCGCCCGAAGAATCTGGGGCAGGCGGGCCGCATCCCCGGGGTTTCGCCCTCTGATGTGGCGCAGCTGAGCATTGCTTTAACAGTGAGAGAGAAAACCTGATGCACTGACGGAGAGGTTGACGAAGGAGGGCAGAACCTCTGTACAACCTCTCAGTCGCCTGCGGCGACAGCTCCCCTGATAGGAGAGCCATTGGTAGAAAGAGAAAAGAATTGCCTAAAACGAAAAGGAACAGATAAATGATCGACAAGAACAGATTAGAGCAAAAATGTTCCATGTGGAACATTGCGCTGACCGGGGACCAGCTGGACCAGCTGGATGCCTTTGCGCAGATCCTGGTGGACTACAACCAGAAGGTCAATCTGACCGCCATCACCGACCCGGAGGGCATTGAGGACAAGCACTTCCTTGACAGCCTGCTGTTTGCCAGCCAGCCCGAGGTAGCAGGGAAGATGGTGGACGTGGGTGCCGGTGCCGGATTCCCGGGCATCGTGACAAAGATCTACAAGCCCGAGCTGGAGCTGACCCTGATGGAGCCCACCGGCAAGCGGGTGGAGTTCTTGAAGTATGCCTGCGCTCAGCTGGGCCTGACCGGGGTGGAGTTTGCCAAGGAGCGCGCCGAGGAAGCCGCCCGCAAAGCATGGCGGGAGCAGTTTGATCTGGCCTCTGCCCGTGCGGTGGCGGCTCTGCCCATGCTGGCCGAGTACTGCTTACCGCTGGTCAAGGTGGGTGGCAGCTTCCTTGCCATGAAAGGCGCTTCCGGCGAGGAGGAGCTGGCTGCAGCCCGCGGTGCCATCCGGAAGCTGGGTGGAGAGTATAAGGAGACCCGCACCCTGCATCTGCCGGGCGGCGATACCCGCACCCTCATCCTCTGCAAAAAGATTTCGCAAACTCCGACAGCCTACCCCAGAAACGGTGGAAAGATCGCAAAGTCTCCGCTGAAATAACGCAAAACCGCAAGATAAACGCCAAGCCCTGCCGAACGATTCTTCTGGCAGGGCTTTTTGATTTCTGGTACACTGGAACTGCAATGAGTAAGTTTTCCACCGTTTCCCGGGAAACAGTGGAAAACTGTGTCACATTTCAGCGAAAGGGGAAAGAATCATGTTTGAATGGAAGAAATCTGCCGGAAAGATCTACACCCTGCCTGTGGAAAGCATCCGTCCCTCGCCGTTTCAGGCTCGGACAGTTTTTGATGAAAAGGAGCTGGCGGGGCTGGCCCAGAGCATCCGGGAAAACGGCCTGCTGCAGCCCATCTCGGTGCGGAAGGTCGAGGGCGGTTATGAGCTGGTGGCAGGGGAGCGGCGGCTCCGCGCCTGCAAGCTGGCCAAGATGGAGACCATCCCGGCCATCCTCTGCGACTGCGGCGACCAGCGGACTGCGGCGCTGGGTCTGCTGGAAAACATCCAGCGGGAAGACCTGAACCCCTTTGAGCAGGCACAGGGGCTGCGGGATGTGATCGCCCTTTGGGACTGCACCCAGGCCGAGGCGGCCAAGCGGCTGGGCATGGCACAGCCCACCCTTGCCAACAAGCTGCGGCTGCTGCAGCTGACCACCGACCAAAGGCAGTTCGTGCTGGATAATGGCCTGACCGAGCGCCACGCCCGGGCTGTCCTGCGTCTGCCCGAGAACCGGCGGAGCGAAGCCCTTATCACCATTGCCAAGCGGCGGATGAATGCCCGGCAGACCGACCTGTACATTGAGCAGGTGCTCAATGCCGCCGCCCCGGGCAGACACCGCATCTCCATGGTCAAGGATGTGCGCATCTTTGTCAACACCATCGACCATGCCATCCGGCTGATGACGGACAACGGTGTGCCAGCAACGGCCCACAGGGAAGAGCGGGACGGCTATATCGAATACACGGTGCGCATCCCAACCGCAGCCGCGCAAAGATAAAACGCATCGCAATTTTCACAAAAAATGCAATTCCACAGGGTTTTTACGCAAAATAATCAGGAAACAGGTTCAAAAAGCCGCGCTGATGTGCTATACTAGTCTTTAAAGGGGCTTTGCTGGTGGGAAAACAGCGGGGCCCGGCCTCGAATGTTCCACGTGGAACAAATAATTTTCCCGGGAGGAAACAAAGAGCGTGGCTAAAATCGTTGCAATTGCAAACCAAAAAGGCGGCGTGGGCAAGACAACCACGGCCGTGAACCTTTCGTCCTGCGTTGCGGCTCTGGGCAAAAAGACGCTCATCGTCGATCTGGACCCGCAGGGCAATACCACCACCGGTTACGGCATTCCCAAGCGGAGTGTCGATGTGGGTACTTATGAGCTGCTGATCGGTGAGGCGGAGGCAAAGGATGCCATCCGCAAGACCGAGTTCCGCACCGATGTCATCGGTTCCAACACCCGGCTTGCGGGTGCGGGTCTGGAAATGATCGACCTGCCGGGCCGCGAAAGCCGCCTGCGCAAGGCGCTGGCCTCGGTGCAGAAGGACTACGACTTCATCTTTGTGGACTGCCCGCCCAGCCTGGATCTGCTCACCCTGAACGGTCTGTGCGCCTGCGACAGCGTGCTTATCCCCATCCAGTGTGAGTATTACGCACTGGAGGGCCTGTCGGAGCTCATCAGCACCCTCAAGACCATCCGCAAGAAGTACAACCCCTATCTGGACATCGAGGGCGTGGTGTTCACCATGTTCTCCGGGCGGTTCAACCTGACGCTGCAGGTGGTGGATCAGGTCAAAAAGTATTTTGGCACCAAGGTCTACAAGACCACCATCCCGCGTACCATCCGCATCTCGGAAGCGCCCAGCTACGGCCAGCCCATCAATTTCTATGAGCCCAAGGGCAAGGGCAGCGAGGCTTATATGGATCTCGCCATTGAGTTCGTAAAGAACAACCGCCCGCATGAACCGGCACGCCGCCGCACAAAAGGGAACAGTGCCCCCGCCGAGCAGAAAAGCGCACTGGAACAAGTGAAGCAGGGGGAAGCGTAACCTATGGCAAAAAAAAGAGGAGGACTGGGCCGGGGCCTGGAAAGTCTGTTTGAGGACACAGCCCCCAGTTTTGAGTCCGATAACCGGATCGAGACACTGCCCCTGCGGGAGATCGAGCCGGACCCGGCCCAGCCCCGCAAGACCTTTGATGAGGAAACGCTGGCAGAGCTGGCGGCCAGCATCTCAGAGCACGGTTTGCTGCAGCCCATCGCGGTGCGGCCCCACGGGGTGGACCGCTATCTCATCGTGGCCGGTGAGCGCCGTTGGCGTGCCTGCCGGATGGCGGGCCTGACCGAGGCTCCTGTCGTCGTGAAGGATGTCACAGATGAGCAGGCCATGGAGCTGGCGCTGGTGGAAAACCTTCAGCGCGAGGATCTGGACCCGGTGGAAGAAGCACTGGGCATCCGGGAGCTGATGACCCGCTGTGACCTGACCCAGGAGCAGGCCGCCCGCAAACTGGGCAAGAGCCGCAGTGCGCTGGCCAACAGCCTGCGTCTGCTCAACCTGCCCGAAACGGTGTTGGAGCTGCTGAAGGGCGGTTTCCTCACCACCGGCCACGCAAAGGTGGTGCTGGGCCTGCCCACCCCGGAGCTGCAGGAGCAGGCGGCACAGATCATTGCCGACCATGAGCTGAATGTCCGGCAGGCAGAGGCCCTGTGCAAAAAGCTGGCCAAGCCCCCCAAAGAGCCTGTGGAGCCCGCCCCGCGCGGCACCCTGCCTGTGGAGGTGGAGGAGAGCCTGAAGCAGGCACTGGGCAGTGAGGTCAATGTGGCCTACCACGACGGCAAGGGCAAGCTGACCGTCCATTTCTACTCAGATGAGCAGCTGAAGGCTTTTGCAAACTTATTAGGGCAATATCAGGTTGAGGATTAAACCTCTCCGTCATTGTTGTTGCCCAGTAGGAGGGGCCTTGGCAGCCGATGGAAGCTTTTCGTATACGCCAGAGGCTCCCCTGCTAGGGGAGCTGGCGGGCGCAAGCCCGACTGAGAGGTTGTACGAAGGCAAGCCTGCCCGAGAAGAAAAACATAGCGATCTAAGGCGCACGCCGCCTTTGAACGGCATGGGAAAGGGCTTACCCGCCCCATGCGAACCGAAATAGAGTAAGGAGAGTAAATCATGCTTGATATCAAATTTGTCCGTGACAACCCGGATGCTGTCAAGGAAAACATCAAGAAGAAGTTCCAGGATGCCAAGCTCCCTCTGGTGGATGAAGTCATCGAGAAGGACGCAAAGTACCGCGAGTGCCTGAAGGAAGTTGAGAGCCTGAAGGCTGCCCGCAACAAGCTGAGCAAGGCCAACGGCCCCCTGTTCGGTCAGCTGAAGAAGTGCACCGATGAGGCCCAGAAGGCCCAGCTGCAGGCACAGATCGATGCCAACAATGCCGCCGTCAAGGCCGACGCGGACAAGATGGCAGAGCTGGAAGCCGAGGAAGCCAAGCTGGCTGACCGCATCCAGGAGATCATGTACACCATCCCCCAGATGATCGACCCCAGCGTGCCCATCGGCCCCGATGACACCTACAACGTGGAGGCTCAGCGCTTTGGCGAGCCTGTGGTGCCCGATTTCCCCATCCCGTACCACACCGAGATCATGGAGAGCTTTGACGGCATCGATATGGACGCTGCTGGCCGCGTTGCCGGCAATGGCTTCTACTACCTGCTGGGCAACATTGCCCGCCTGCACGAGGCTGTGCTGGCTTATGCCCGCGACTTTATGATCGACAAGGGCTTCACCTATGTCATTCCTCCCTTTATGATGCACGGCAACGTGGTGCAGGGCGTGATGTCCTTCCCCGAAATGGATGCCATGATGTACAAGATCGAGGGCGAGGATCTGTACCTGATCGGTACCAGTGAGCACACCATGATCGGCCGCTTCATCGACCAGACCCTGGACGAGGCAACTCTGCCCCTGACCCTGACCTCCTACAGCCCCTGCTTCCGCAAGGAGAAGGGCGCCCACGGCATCGAGGAGCGTGGCATCTACCGCATCCACCAGTTCGAGAAGCAGGAGATGATCGTCGTCTGCCGTCCCGAGGAGAGCGCTGACTGGTACGAGAAGCTCTGGAAGAACTCCGTCGAGCTGTTCCGCAGCATGGAGATCCCCGTGCGCCAGCTGAACTGCTGCTCCGGCGATCTGGCTGACCTGAAGGTCAAGAGCTGCGATATCGAGGCCTGGAGCCCCCGCCAGCAGAAGTACTTCGAGGTCTGCTCCTGCTCCAACCTGGGCGATGCACAGGCACGCCGCCTGCACATCCGCGTCAAGGGCAAGGACGGCAAGACCTATCTGGCCCACACCCTGAACAACACCTGCGTGGCTCCTCCGCGTATGCTGATCGCCTTCCTGGAGAATCATCTGCAGGCCGATGGCTCCGTGACCATCCCCAAGGTGCTGCAGCCCTACATGGGCGGCCTGGAAGTTATGGTTCCTACCCACAAGAAGGGCTGAGCCTGAGCTTTTCCACAAAGCACTCATAAAATGTTGAAAACCCCGCCGTCCGCGTGATGCAGACGGCGGGG
>OLZO01000906.1_pt1 | contig 11230 bp, 10 predicted proteins | sample 1644431 | NCBI WGS metagenome assembly OLZO01 (sample SAMEA103958145, study PRJEB25191) | human gut metagenome | biome: human-associated habitat [ENVO:00009003]; feature: intestine environment [ENVO:2100002]; material: feces | place: Germany | collected 2013/2015
AGCTGCCCTCTTCGCTGCTGCCAACGGGCAATATCTTTGCTTGGAGCCACTACAGCAACTTGTTCCAGCTGGCGGAAGAGGGGCTGGCAGCTTTCGCGGAGAATGCCCGCTGCGCGGAGCTCCTCAACCTCCTGGGGCAGCGGCAGCGGGAGGCCGTGCTCCTTTTGGCGGGAGGGGCGGCGCTGCTCTGCCTGCTTCTTGTCACGATGGGGATGTATCTCAGAAGGAGCTCTGGTTTTCACGCACGGGGCGGCCGTCTCCCTTCTTTCCGAAAGGAGGAAAGCGATAAATCGTAAAGCGGGAATAGGAGACGCCCTAGTTTAAGCGCCCCCTTGTCCCTTATTTTCATGTAGTAGTCTTGGAGAAGGGCATCTGCTTCATCCGGGATCCGGCCCACGTCATCCACTGGCCCAGGTCTGTGAGGCCATACGGTTCCATATTGGGGCATCGGTTATAGGGCAGACTGCTTCGGATGAGATGTAAAGTTTACGCGGACAGCCCTTCCAGTCTTTTTTCCAAACTTATCAGAAACGGTTATTTCTAAGACCTCTTTTCTTCCCCCTGATTGAAAGGGAAGATTCAGGTCTCAAGACAGCAAAAGGACTTCCGGCAACCAAACCGGCTGCCGGAAGTCCAGCTTTTTTTATTGCGTTTCGCTGTCCTCTTCCCGGGGAACGGTTCAAAAGCCGCAGAGGGTTCTTTGAAAATCCGGGAAATCCAGCGGGATCAACGATTGCCATCATAGGCCTTCTTCAGCCGGTGGAGGTTGGAGAGCCGCTGGACCGCCTCGTCTCCCAGCTTTTCAGAAACCGCCACCACCAGCGCGTCTATTAGGGCGGCGGGCGCTGTCATAGAGTGGTACTCCTTGGCCTCTCCACGGTAGACGAACAGGTTCATGTCCGCCCGGTCCGGCTCCGGCAGATAGCTGCGGCTGGTAAAGGCGAGGGTGCGGTACCCCGCCTGTTTTTGATACTCCAAAATCATCCGGCCCTCCCGGGAGACCTTGGAAAAGCTGAACAGCACCACCAGGTCGTCCAAACGCGCCTGGGAAAGCCCCTCCAGCACCTCCGAGCCGCCGGAGGGCAGCAGAATCGCCTCAATGCCCAGCCGCCGCAGCCGGAACAAAAGCAGCTGTCCCAGGGAGGCGGAGGCGCTTTTGGCGTGGATGAACACCCGGTGGCTGTCCAGCAGGGCCTGGGCCGCCTGGGCAAAGGCTTGGGGGTCCAGGCCCTCCAGGGTCTTTTCCAGGCAGAGCTGCTGGCGCAGCACCCAGTTTTCAACCGTAAAGCCCTGCTGGGTCTCCAGCAGCTTGGCGGCGGGGCCCACAGGCTGCTCCTGCTGGGACACCAGCCGCTTCAAGCCCTTGTAGTCCTCGCAGCCCACACGGCGGGCGAACCGGGACAGCGTGGTGCCCGAAACCCCCAGCTTCTGGCTCACCGCGCCGATGGAGTCCTGGAGGAACTCCCGGGGGTTGTTGGAGATGTAGTCGATAATCTCCGCCTCGGAGCGGGTGACTTGCTCCGGCATGTGGGGGAATTGTATGGTCATGGCGTTACCTCCGTCCCAGTTGGCATTGCAGTGATTTTCAGTATAACAGAACGCGCCCGCGGATGCAAGCCGGCCTCACGCTGTGCCCCGCTTGCGGAACAGCAAAATCCCCTTGGCTGCCGGCGTCACCGTGGAGGACACCAGCTCCCAGCCCTGCAAGGCCATCTCGTTGGCGGCAGCCTCCAACGCCTCCGCCATGGTTCCGGCCTTGGGGGCGTATTCCACCACCACCGCCTTGTGGTGAACAGCGATCCGCTCCCCGTAGGAGGGGCCGTGCTCCTGGTCCTTTTCCGGCCCGGTGAGCACTGCCACATAGTCCCCGCCCAGGGCGTGAATCTCCTTTAGGGCCCGCTTCAGCAGGCTGGCGGTTTTTACCTTTTCCGCCGCGCTTTCCGACACGGTGATGGCATATCTTCCCGCCTGCATTTCCTGCAGCAGCTCCGCCGCCGTGGAGCACTCCCGCTGGAACTCTGTCCACACGCAGCCGTACTGCACCGCCTGGTGGGTGTCGCTGCCGGACACCACCGGGACGCCCAGCTGGCTGCCCAGGCCATAGGTGCGCTGCTCCGCCTGCTGGCGGTCGGTGGCCAGGTCTTTGCCGTTTAAGTCCAGAAAATCCAGCCGGGCCAGCTGTTCCCGGGGCAGCTGGGGAATGTGGCCCCCCTCCCGGTAGGGATGGGCCCCGCCCACCACCACCGGGTATTGGTCGAACAAATCCCGCAGCTGCGCAAAGGGCAGGAAGTTCCCCGGCGCCTTGTGGGGGGCAAGACGCTGGTTCAGCTCCAGAATGGCCTCCAGCGGGCCGATGGACAAAATGTGCCCTCCCTCGGCGATGTCCGTCTCCATGCCGGGGAAGACCCGCAGGCCGTTTTCCAGCACCAGGGCGTCGCCCTCCCGGGTGCTTCTGGCGGAGAGGTAGCCGTACAGCTCGTCAAATTGCAGGGTGTTGAAGTGCTCTGTCAGGCAGAGGGCGTCCAGGCCGGCGTTTTTGGCCTCGCCAAAGAGCCAGTCGGTGTACACCGTGGAGAAGGGCAGCCGCTTGGCCAGCTTGCCGTGGGTGTGAAAATCCAGTTTCAAGGGGATACCTCTTTTCTAAATCAAAGTGGAAAGCAGAATGGCCAGGGAAATCCACAGCAGGGAGATGGCCAAAAACAGCAGGTCGTTGGTGCTCACCTTTAAGGTGGCCAGCTTCATCCGCTTCACTGCCTTGTTGGCGGCGGCGTTGCGGTAGCCCCGAATCTCCAAAGCCTCCACCGTGGTGCGGGAGCGCTTGGCGGTGTTGAGCATCAGGGGGTAGAAGGCGTGCATGACCACCTTCACCTGGTAGAACAGGTACTTCACCTTGCCCCACAGGCTTTCCCGGGAGGGCGGGTTTCCCCGCAGCCGGAAGGAGAGCAAAATGTTTTGAAACTCCTCCATCAGCATGGGCAGCACCCGGTAGGCGTAGGAGATGGAAAAGGAGAGCCGCTCCGGGCAGCCGAACCACATCAGGCCGTTGGAGAGCTTGTCCGGGTCCAGGCCGGAGAACACCGTCACCGAGGCCAGAGAGCAGGTGGCCACCTTCAGGCTGAGCACCAGCAGCGGCGCGATGGTGGAGGCGTTGCCCCCAAAGAGCAGGGACACCAGCAGCAGATAGCCCGTCTGGGAGAACACCCCCACAGCGAACACCAGCAGCACCAGCCCCGCCACCCGTGCCAGCTTGGTGGTGACCACCACCAGCAAAAAGCAGGCCATCAAAAACCACAGGTCGTTGACAAACCAGGGCACCAGCCCAAAGAACAGGTACCACACAATCAAAATGCGGGGGTCCAGCTTGGCGATGACGGTGTCGTCGTTGCCATAGGCGTTTTTCAGCACCTGGTTCCGCAGAAAATCCATGGAGAACTTTTCCAAAATGTTCTCCGAGAGCTTTTTCTTTGTCTTGGTTTCCATTTCCATCATGCGCCCTCCCCAAAGCAGCTTGTAAATTCCTCCACGGTGTAGCACAGCGCCCGCTCCTCCAGGGCCTGGCCCATGGAGAAGATTTCCGGCGGCCGGATGCCCACCTCTTCCAGCAGCGCCCGGTTCCCGAAAATCTCGTCCCGGGGGCCGTCCGCCACCACTTTGCCGCCCAGAAGGACCACAATGCGCTGGGCCCATTCGCACACCAGCTGCATGTCGTGGGTGGCAATCACCACCGTGTCGGTGATGTCCTTCATCTCCCCCAGGGTGCGCAGGATCTCCTTGCGGGTGGCGATGTCCAGGTTGGCGGTGGGCTCATCCAGCAGCAAAATGCCGGGGTTTAGCGCCACGCCAATGGCCAGGCTGGCCCGGCGCATCTGCCCGCCGGAGAGAAGCCGCCCGTCCCGCTCCTGCAGCGGGGAAAGGCGGAACCGGGCGAGCAGTTCCTGGGTGCGCTCCTTATAGTGCTCCACGCCCCGGGCCTCCATGGCAAAGGCGATGTCTGCCCGGATGGAATCCTTTATGAACATCTGCTCCGGGTTCTGGTACACCAGGGAAATCTGCCGGGAGAGGTCCTCTGTCTTTTTCCGGTGGATGCTCTCCCCGTTTAGGCGGATGTCCCCGGAAGCGGGCTTCAAAAGCCCCACCATCAGCTTTAGCAAGGTGGATTTGCCCGCCCCGTTGGAGCCTATCAGCGCCACCTTGTCGCCCTTGTGGATGGTCAGGTCCAGCCCATCGAACACCACCCGGTCCGCCCCCTTCACCGAGCGGTAGGTCAGGGACACCTGCTGGAACTCCACCGCCGGGGCGGGTTCCTGCTCCGGTGGGGGAGAGGGGGCCTGTTCCGCCGGGCGGTAGGCAAGGCTCCGGAAGGCTTCCAGCCCCTGGGGGATGGTGGTGGGCAAAGGCTGCTCCCAGGGGAGGCGCCCCTGGCGCCGCAGCTTGTCCGCGGCCAGTGTCACTTGGGGCGGGAAGATGTTGCACTCCTGCAGCTCGCCCACCCGGCGCAAAGCCTGGCTGGTGGGCAGCTTCCAGGCGATGTTTCCGTCCCGCATGAGCATCACGTGCTTGCAGTAGTCAGCGATATACTCCGTGTGGTGCTCAATGACGATGATGGTCTTGCCGTGCTTCTCGTTGAGCTCCTTGAGCACCTGGTAGATGCGGTCGGCGTGGCCCGGATCCAGCTGGGCGATGGGCTCGTCCAGAATCAGCACCTCCGGCCGCAGGGATACAGCCCCAGCCAGTGCCAGCAAGTGGGTCTGCCCGCCAGAAAGCTGCCAGATGTAGTCGTCCTCCCGGCCCTCCAGCCCGCACAGGGCCAGGGCCTCTTTTCCCCGCTCCACATAGTCCGCCATGGCGTAGTTCAGGCAGGCGTAGGAGGCGTCGTCCAGCACCGCGGGGCGCACAATCTGGTTTTCAAAGTCCTGGTACACATATCCCGCCTTTTGGGCCAGGGCGCCCACGTCCGCCTCCAGGGTGTTCACCCCGTCCACCACCACTTTCCCAGAGAATTCGCCGGTGATAAAGTGGGGAATCAGCCCGTTGAGGGTCTTGCAAAAAGTGGATTTCCCACAGCCGTTGTTGCCAACGATTGCCAGGAAATCCCCTTTTTCCACCTGTAGCGTGATGTCCTTTAAAATGGGTGTTTCAGCGGCGGGATAGGAATAGGTCAAGTTCTCTATCTCGATGATGTTCATCCCGCGGTAGTCCCGTCCTTTCCGGCCTTCCATTTCAGCACGGCCAGCACGATTACCGCCAGCGCCGCAGCCACCACCAGGCCAATGGCCAAAGCGGTGCCGCTGCCAGCCCAGTCAGCTTCCCAGTCCACAATGGAGAAGCCGCTCTTGGCGATAAGCTGAGTCGCGACAGCCACCACAAAGCCGATGACGCAGCCCAAAACCACCTTGGGGCTGACGCCGCCCACCCAGGTCTTTTCCGTGCGGGGGGCCATGCCCAGCAGGGGCTCAATCTTCCCATAGAGCTTGGGCACCAGGAACAGCGTGGGCAGCAGGCAGAACAGGATGCCGGAGAACAGCAGGTCGTTGAGGAAGGCAAAGCCCTCGGTGGCGAACACGCTTTCCGGCAGGCCGGCCACAGCCTCAAAATTCTCCACGGCAAACTGCACCTTGCAGATGTCCACCACAGCGCCCATGGCCAGCTGCAGCGCCGTGCCGGTGATGGCGGCAATGCCCACCATCTTGTAGTTCTTGGGGTTCTTCACCATGCGGCCGGCCACATACACGCCAATGGTCACGGTGAGGAACTTCTCCAGCTCCCCCAAGCCGCCAAACTGCCCCAGCATAATTTCGCTGAACACCAGCTCGCCGGTGGCGGCGCCCAGGGCGGCGGAAAGGGGGTCAAAGAGCATGGCCAGCGTCAGGGGGATAAACAGGAAGTACTCCACTGAGAACTCCACAACGCCCACCTGGAAGCTGGGAATCAGCTCGGTGAACAATGTGGCCAGGCCGTACAGGGCCATGGTCAGCACAAACACCATCAGTTTTTGGGATTGGGTCGCGGTCTGCTTTTTTGCAAGTTCCATGTCACTCTTCCTCTCTCATACAGTTCCGTTTTCTTACAGCCCTATTGTAATCCCTCTCTGTGTAAAGCCGCGACCGTGTTTCTGTAAAATTGAAATTAAAATTTCTCTTATCTAAAAACATAAAGAAAAGTTTCATTTATGCCATATGGATGTTTACGGGCTTCCAGGAAAATAGCGGCACAGCATAACGGAACGATGTCCTGTGCTACTACAACTGACAGCGGGAAGGACTAGTTTGGAATTATCCACTCCTGTGTACAGGGGATGCCATAAAAACCTGTATCATTTCCTCAAAAAGAAAGAAATGTACAAGGGGTGCATACAAGCGATAATCTCATAGTGTAATCACATAAATTGAGTATATTCTATATAGAATTATAGATATATCGTACAACAGAACTGGAAGTTGGACGCAGGGAATGCATGAATTTGTAGAATACATAAAAAGTTTATAAATTTTCATTGACTTTAGCTTGGTAATCGGGTAATATATACATATAACCAAGGCGATAACGGTGGCCACCGATAGTCGTATGTTCGCTCCGTGACACGATTGCCTCACTTTGTCTAGACGGTAAAGTGATGGCCCGTCAATTTAGGAGGAATGAACAATGACGAAACGTATCTTTTCTGTGATGATTGCCCTTGTTATGGTTGTTGCTCTGGCTGTTCCTGCGTTGGCAGCAACACCTGAAACATCCTCACCTGTTGATGAACCCATTGTGGAGCGGTATGTCCCCATGCCTTGCTGTGGCGCACCTGAGGGATGGGAAACCGTTCGGCGGGATGTCATAAATTGGAGTGCTGGAAGAACAACTTATTGCCGATTTGGCTACTCGAGTTGTGCTGGGGACTACCTGGCAGTTAAGTATCTTGACACCAGATGTGCTGCTTGCCATAATGTGGAATCCTCAGAAATTTTGTATAATGGCTTTTATTGCCCGGTAGCTGGGAACTATAAGTACTATTAAACTACAGGAAATGTAAGGTAGTTCTGATATCCCCTTGTCTTTCAACGAGAAAAGGCAAGGGGATATTTCTAAATTGTGAGGAGGGAAAAGAGATGAAAGGTGTCCTGCGGAGAGGGGTTGCTGCATTGTGTGCTTTGTTTCTGGTTTTGGGCACGGCAGCCTGCCAACAAAAGGAGCCCAAGATGAAAGACGGCAAGATATTGCTGACCGTGTGCATGGAAAGCTCCGTTGGTTTGCCCATAGCCTGACAGAAAAAGGGAAATCACTGATCCCGATGTTGACGGATCTATGCACCTGGGGAGAAGAACACAGAAATAAGCCCTCCGTGTAACAGGTTGACAGGCAGGCGTCAGCAAGATATAATTTTACATATACCCCTAACGGTATGGGAGGTGACTCTATGAGGCAATGTATGGATGCGGATAATCTGCATCGCAGATTGAAAAAAATTATCGGCCAGGTTCAGGCCATTGATCGCATGATCGACCAGGATGTTCCCTGTGAGGACATTCTTGCCCAGATCAATGCCGCAAAATCTGCCCTTCACGGATGTGGAAAAGTAGTTCTGGAAGGTCATATTCAGCACTGTGTCCGGGACGGATTGGAGCATGGAGACGCGGAACAGACGATTGAAAAATTCACCAAGGCGGTGGAACGTTTTGCGAATATGGGATGACCACAGAAAAAGCAGCCATAGGTGCTGCTTTTTTGCTTGACATTTTATACCCCTATGGGTATCATATACATATACCCCTAATGGTATAGAAGGAGAATCGTACTATGAAACCCATAATGGAAAAATTAGAACATCTTTTACAACTGGGCGGGATAAAGAAGGACATCCTCTTTCTTGTGCTTTCAGGCATAGCCATTGTGTGCAGCCTGCTGGGGCTTAGTCCTTTTCCCTTTGATATGGCATGGATCGCCATCATCTTGTGCGGTGTTCCTATCATCTTAGAAGCGATCATTGGACTGGTCACCGCTTTTGACATCAAGGCTGATGTACTGGTGTCTCTGGCGCTGATTGCCTCTGTCTTCATCGGAGAAGATTTCGCCGCAGGTGAAGTAGCCTTTATTATGCAGTTGGGAAGCCTTCTGGAAGAATTGACCGTAGCCCGTGCCCGTGCGGGAATCGAGAAACTGGTTCATCTTACGCCGCAGACCGCCAGGGTTCTGAGAGGTGGAACTGAACAGGTTATTCCGGCACAAGATGTTCATGTGGGCGACCGGCTCCGGGTTCTTCCCGGTGAAAGCATTCCAGTGGACGGTGTAATTGTCTCCGGCCAAACTTCCATCAACCAGGCGGTTATGACCGGGGAATCCCTCCCCGTAGACAAGGCGGTCGGGGATACGGTATCCAGCGGCACCGTCAATCAGTTCGGTGCCTTTGAGATGGAGGCCACAAAGGTAGGCGAAGACAGTTCCATCCAGCGGATGATCCGGCTGGTGCAGTCAGCGGATGCGGGCAAGGCAAAGATTGTGGGGATTGCGGACCGTTGGGCTACCTGGATCGTTGTAATTGCTCTGAGCGCGGCGGCACTTACATGGCTGTTTACCGGAGAAATTATCCGGGCCGTGACCATCCTTGTAGTGTTCTGCCCTTGTGCCCTGGTACTGGCAACCCCTACCGCTATCATGGCAGCCATCGGCAATGTGACAAAGCATGGCTTTTTGGTTCGGGAGGGGGATGCCTTAGAACGTCTCTCGAAAGTGAAAACCATTGCCTTTGACAAAACAGGAACGTTGACTCATGGCACGCCCAAAGTGGTAAAAGCCGTAAGTGTTTCCGGGAATTATACATCCGAGCAAATCTACCAGTTAACGGCTGCTGCTGAACAGTACTCCGAACATCCTTTGGGGAAAGCTATCGTGGATTGCTGCAAAAAGGAGTTTCAAAAAGAACTGCCTCCTGCCAATGATTTTCGCATGATTCCCGGTCGGGGCGTATGTGCCCGTGTGGAGGGGAAACAGATTCTTGCAGGCAATCCGGAGTTGATTCGAGAGCATGGGATCGCTATGACGCTGCCCCCGGAGGCCATAAACTATCTTGAACAGGGTTGTACCGTCACCTACTTAGCAGTGGACGGTAGCCTTGCGGGTTGGATTGCCCTTTCTGACACCATCCGGAAGGAGAGCAGCGAGATGATCGACGCACTTTCCAGTCTGGATGTAGATCCTGTGCTGCTCACAGGTGACCATGAAAATGCCGCCAACGCCATCGCCTCTCAACTCCATATCCGGACAGTTCGGGCCAACTGTCTGCCGGAAGATAAACTGAAAGCTGTTGATGTCTACCAGTCCCAGGGAAAATTGGTGTGTATGATCGGCGATGGGATCAATGATGCTCCTGCCCTGAAAAAAGCTGAGGTTGGCATTGCCATGGGCGGTGTAGGCAGTGATATTGCGGTGGATGCGGCGGACATCGCCCTTGTAAACGATGATGTAAAAGAACTGCCCCACCTAATCGCCCTTTCTAAACGGATGATGACTACTATTAAATGCAACATGACATTTTCCATGGTGCTGAATTTTATCGCCATTGCTCTGGCTATCAGTGGCGTTCTGAATCCAGTGGTAGGGGCTTTGGTTCACAATGCAGGTTCGGTGCTGGTCATCACTAACTCGGCTTTCTTGTTAAGGTGGAAGAAATAAAAACAACCTAAACTAAAAAGAGATGCAACTATTATTCTTCTGGGTATAGTTGCATCTCTTTTGCTTTGTATTTTGGATGTGGCCAAAAACATATTTCGTAATTGTAGTATTAGTAGAGGGAAAAACGAGGGAAGGGTTGCGGGAGTTATACCGAAAGTTGGATTATCCCGAAACCTTATTTTTCAGCCTGATTTCATGCTGATTTCTCTCAAAAAATTCGGGATAACTTTTCCACTCTTTTGGGCAGGTTTCAATACTTTTTCATCGGAAGCATCCCAACATTCGGGATAATCTTATATGGGAACAAATCGAGGACTACGCTGCCGCGGTGGACTGCCTGGCAGGGGAGGAGGTGAAAGCCGCTTATCTGCAAGGGGCAGCCGATTTCGCCAGGGTTATGGCAAGGACGGAATCAAACATGACCGATTAAGGGTGGGAAAAGTGTGACCGCAGGGATATGGTCGAGTGCTTTAAAAAGCATATATTCGTCCAATGGTTCTCTTTGTATCGTGCGAAATAATCTGTGCGGTTTCTTGACAATTTCGTGCGATTTGCGTATAATGAAGATAAAGAAGGACATACTATACATCATGAAGGGGGCGCGTATTATGATCGTAACTGCAACCGAGTTCAAGACCAACCTCGGTAAATATTTGGAAATGGCTATGAAGCAGGATATATTCATTACCAAGAACGGCAAGAGCATCGCCCGGCTCACCAGCCCCACCGTCAACAAGCTGGCCGTCCTGGACAGCCTTGTGGGGATCGTCTCCGAGGACTCCGCCATGGATGAGGAAACGATACGAAAGGAGCGGCTGGCCAGACAATGAGAGTCCTGATCGACACAAATGTGATTTTGGACGTTCTGCAAAAGCGGGAACCATTTTTCACGGATTCCTACCGGGCTCTGCGCAGGGCTCTTGAAAATGACGCCGAGTGTTTGATCTCCGCATCCGTCGCCGTTTTGGATACCCCCAGCACTTCGTAGTAATCACGCTTTTCCTGTGCCATATCCACTCACCTCTCCGGGAACGTTCTATCCGGGAAACGCACCGGTCGGTTCCTCGCTCTATAACCAGCAAGAGCCGCCCCGGCAAAACCGGAGCGGCTTTTGCTATTCTACGCGCATACCCGCCGGTTTGGCCGGATACGCACTGCTGTGTCTCAAATCAGACTTCCTTGAAGTCTGCGTCCACAACGCCGTCATCGTTGGGCTTCTGCTGGCCGTTTGCGCCAGCATCGGGGCCGGGCTGTGCGCCTGCGGCCTGCTGCTGGGCAGCAGCGGCAGCCTGATACATCTTCTCGAAGACGTGGCTCAGAGCATCCTGCTTTGCCTTGATGTCGTCGATGGAGCCGGATTGGACAGCGGTCTTCAGGTCGGCCAGCTTTGCCTCAGCCTCGCTCTTGACGTCGGCGGGCATCTTGTCGCCGTTCTCCTTCAGCATCTTCTCAGTCTGGAAGACCATCTGGTCGGCGCCGTTGCGGATGTCCACTTCCTCGCGCTTCTTCTTATCGTCTGCAGCAAACTGCTCAGCTTCCTTCACAGCCTTGTCGATGTCGTCCTTGGACATGTTGG
>OLZO01000911.1_pt1 | contig 11149 bp, 7 predicted proteins | sample 1644431 | NCBI WGS metagenome assembly OLZO01 (sample SAMEA103958145, study PRJEB25191) | human gut metagenome | biome: human-associated habitat [ENVO:00009003]; feature: intestine environment [ENVO:2100002]; material: feces | place: Germany | collected 2013/2015
CGAAAATACTTCACCTACGTACGATCAAAGGGAAAGGATATGCTCCGGCCGAAAAAGAACCGACTATTTGGCACGCTCCGGGCTGTTTTAATCCAGAAACGGGCGATAGAATTACCGTAACAGAAGAGCAAAAACCTCCCAAATTTCAAGATGTATTCGGACTCACGCTTGTCGAATTGGCTAAAAAAAACGATAAAATAACAGTTATCACACCTGCAATGCCAACGGGAAGTTCTACATGTTTCATGATGGAGAAATTTCCCGAAAGGTCTTTTGATGTCGGTATCTCCGAAGAACATGCCGTCACCTTTGCCGCTGGTTTGGCCAAAGAAGGATTACAACCATTTTGCAGTATCTATTCGACTTTTCTCCAAAGAGGATTCGACGAAGTCATTCACGATGTCGCCATACAAAACTTACCGGTAACATTTTGTATCGACCGCGCTGGACTCGTGGGAGAAGACGGGGTTACCCATCACGGTGCATTCGATATGTGCTATTTGCGTTGCATACCCAATATGACTATTGCTGCACCTATGGACGAACATTATCTGCGACATCTCATGTACACAGCACAACTATCCGACCGCGGGCCGTTTGCCATTCGCTATCCTCGCGGTTGCGGAAGTCATGTCGATTGGGAATGCCCTATGCACGAAATTCCTATCGGGAAAGGTCGCAAGCTCTATGACGGAAATGAGATAGCCGTACTGAGTATCGGGACTGCGGGTGTCGCGGCACGACAAGCCGTAGAGCGGGCCCGAAAGACAGGTGTAAAAGCAGCTCTCTACGATATGATTTTTGTCAAACCCATTGACGAAGAAATTCTTCACGAAGTAGCCCAAAAATACAAACGAATCATAACCGTAGAAGATGGATGCATAACAGGAGGCTTCGGAAGTGCTGTATTAGAATTCATGTCCGACAATGGATATACACCCCATATAAAACGAATAGGAATCCCCGATAAATTCATAGCACAGGGGACAGTTAAAGAACTACACCAACTATGTGGTATAGATGAAGAAAATATTCACTCGGTAATTATTGGTAATTGGTAAATCATAGAAATAAAAGAGAACTAATAATTATGAAAATAATCATTGCTGGAGCCGGAGAGGTTGGAACACATTTAGCAAAACTGTTATCCCGAGAAGAACAGGATATTATTCTAATCGACAATGATGAAGAGAAACTACGAGAACTCGATGCCAATTATAATTTAATGACTGTCATCGGGAACCCTACTGCATTCCAAACATTAAAACAAGCCCAAGTATATAAAGCCGATTTATTTATTGCTGTCATGCCCTTCGAGTCTCGTAATATCATGGCATGTACAATGGCATCGAAACTAGGCGCAAAAAAAACTCTGGCAAGAGTAGACAACTACGAATACCTTTTACCTGAAAATAAAGCCTTCTTTGAAAATCTGGGAGTAAATGAACTGATATATCCCGAAAAACTGGCCGCAGAAGAAGTAATAACCGCATTAAAACACACTTGGACACGCAACTGGTTTGAACTTTGTAATGGAGAATTAATCGTACTAAGTGTAAAATTACACGACAACGCTAAAATTCTGAATAAAAAACTCTATGAACTCACAACAGCCGAAAGCCAATTTCACATCGCGGCCATCAAACGTATACATGAAACTATTATTCCAAGAGGAAACGACGAAATAAAAATAGGAGACATCGCATACTTTACCACGACTCCTAATCATATACAAGAAATTCAAAAACTCTCAGGTGAAACAGAAGCAGAAATTCACAAAATAATGATCATGGGAGGCAGCCGTATCGCTATACGCATATCGAGTTACGCGCCTGATAATATGGCAATAAAACTCATCGAATGCGACAAGCAAAAGAGTTATAAATTAGCCGAATACATGAACGATATAATCATTATTCAAGGAGACGGACGCAATGTGGATCTTTTGAAAGAAGAAGGAATCCGTGACATGGATGCATTCATAGCATTAACCGATAGTTCCGAGACAAATATATTAGCCTGTTTAACCGCCAAAGAATTAGGGGTAAAAAAGACTATTGCAGAAGTCGAAAATATCCAGTTCATCTCTACTGCCGAACGGCTAAATATAGGAAATATCATCAATAAAAAATTACTAGCAGCCAGCCGTATCTTCCAATTGTTGCTCGACGAAGACTCCTCAAATGCTAAATGCCTCGCATTATCCGATGCCGAAGTCGTAGAATTGGTCGCAAAAGAAAATTCTAAAATTACCAAAGCCGCAGTAAAAGACCTAAAACTCCCGTCCGATTTAACAATCGGTGGATTGGTTCGTAATGGACACGGCATGGTCGTAACCGGAAACACATGGATACAACCGAATGATCACGTCGTTATTTTCTGTCTCGACACAGCATTACATAAAATAGAGAAGCTTTTCAATTAGGAATATCATGCCCAAAATTAACTTTCATGTCATACTGAAATTCATCGGAATATTACTATGCATGGAATCTATATTCATGCTCGTTCCGTTTGTCGTAGCTCTTATTTATGGAGAAGGAGATGCGCCGGCCTTTATTAAATCGGCATCAATAACTGCAATCGTAGGTGGTATATTATTCTACATTTTTAGAAATTCCCGTAACGACGTAGGAAAGCGTGAAAGTTATTTACTGGTAACTTCTATATGGCTTTTCTTCTCGGCTTTCGGGATGCTCCCATTTTGCTTAATGCCCAATCATTTGAGTATTACAGATGCTATTTTCGAAACGGTATCCGGTCTAACAACGACAGGAGCTTCCATTATAGAAAACGTAGACGTTCTTCCACATGGTATTCTCTTTTGGCGCAGTTTCATGCATTTTATCGGAGGAATGGGTATCATCTTGTTAACAATCGCCATACTGCCCATGCTCAACCATCAGGGTGGATTACTTTTATTTAATTCCGAAGTAACCGGTATAACAACTGAAAAATTGAAACCAAAAATCGGAGAAACAGCAAAAAAATTATGGAGTGTATATATCATACTCACCATTATCCTCTGTCTCCTATTGTGGTTGGGTCCCATGAATCTTTTCGATGCTATCTGTCAAGCATTTTGCGTCATGGCAACAGGTGGATTTTCGACCAAACAAGCCGGTATAAATTTTTGGAACTCCTCTTACACAGAATATGTCATGACTATATTCACATTTATCGCAGGTATAAATTTTGCTTTGGTGTATAGAGCCGTAACCGGAGATTTCAAAAAACTATTACACAATGAAGAAACCAAATGGTACACGGCAATTGTATTAGGGGCCACTTTATTAGTCATTACAGGACTATACATAACCGACCAAAACGGATCCTTCGAAGATACTTTTCGAAGATCGCTATTCTTGGTTGTAACAATTGTTACGTCAACCGGATACACCGGAGATGACTATGTCGCTTGGGGCCCATTTTTTACAACTATATTTTTACTACTCATGTTCTTCGGAGCTTGTGCCGGCTCCACTTGTGGAGGAGCAAAAATAGACAGGCTGGTGGTCCTCGCCAAAAATACAAAAAATGAACTTTACAGAGTCATACACCCCAATGCTATATTACCTGTACGCGTAAATGGGAAAGCCATATCTCACGAAATAGTATCCAAAATATTAGCATTTATCTTAGTATATGTCATGGTACTTATAGCAGGGTCTATTATCCTATCGGCATTGGGGTTGTCTATGGAAGAATCATTCGGTTCGACACTTTCCTGCCTCAGCAATATCGGTCCCGGGGCCGGTTCAACCGGTCCGGCAGGTAACTATGCTTTTATCCCCGATTTAGGAAAATGGACTTTGTCAATCATCATGCTCATCGGCCGGCTTGAACTGTTTACAGTCCTCATTTTATTCACATCTTACTTTTGGAAAAACTCATAATATTGTTGAGAATAAGTATTTTTTGTACATTTGTATCTAATCTAAAATCCAAAGCGAAGTATTCTCATAATATGCCTACAACAGACTTAGAAGAAAATAAAATAAAACAAGCCCAACCCGAAGAGGGAAACGATACAGCTCAGAATGAAAGAGAAATACGTAAAAACATATTTAAAAATGAACGTGTAAATTTCATTTTAGGTGTCATTTTAGTCATATTCTCCCTCTATTTGACTATCTCTTTCATCTCATTCTTTTTTACAGGAAGCATCGACCAAAGTAAAGTTGAGAATCTATCGGTAGGAGAACTTTCTTCCATTGGAAACGAGATTCAAAATTGGACGGGTGCATTCGGGGCATACTTATCCAACCTCATGATAAATCGTTGGATGGGTATATCTGCTTTCATCGTTTCTCTATGGTTATATGTCGTAGGCCGTCGATTCATGAAAGTCGCCCATACTCGAATGATACGATTTACGATTAGCTGTGCCTTGTCGATAATAGTTTTGTCTCTCTTTTTCGGATTCATTTTCATGCACAGTTATAACAACACCTTCCTATATTTAGGGGGATATCACGGGTATTATGCGACTTTATGGCTCAATGCATGGATAGGACCATGGGGAACGGCTCTGTTCATTATAGCTCTCGTTATCATATTGCTCGTCCATCTAAGTTATAAAACCATCGAATATATTCGACGAGTATCGTCCGTCAACCTCACAGGGAAGGCGATCCAAGCAATAAAAAACAGGACGGATAATCCAGAAACAGATAACGAAAATGACAATAGGGAAACTGAATCTAACGAAATCCAAAACACTGAAAACATACCCTCATCGGAAAACGATATTGTAAATACATTGCCCGAATATCCCGATGACCCTACCGAAGAAATCCCTACACTCGAAGATATACAAGAAAATATTCTTCCTATCGAAGAGGAGACTAAACGAGTGACCCCGACTTTGTCATCGAGACGGCTGAGACCGAAGTATTAGCCACACAAGCTCCTATGGAAGATTATGATCCTACGAAAGACCTCTCGCATTATAAAAGACCGACATTCGATTTACTGGACAAACGGGAAAACAGCGAGGTGGAGATCAACATGGAAGAACAGTCTGCCAACAAAAAACTGATCACCGAAACCCTCAAAAATTACAATATAGAAATCAGTTCCATTACGGCGACTGTGGGTCCTACCGTTACTCTTTATGAAATAAAACCAGCACCCGGAGTAAGAATAGCCCGGATAAAAAGTTTGGAAAACGATATTGCCCTCAGCCTGTCGGCGTTAGGGATTCGCATTATAGCCCCTATTCCCGGCAAAGGAACCGTCGGTATCGAAGTACCGAACAAAGATCCTAAAATGGTCTCTATGTATTCTGTTCTAGCTTCCAAAAAATTTCAAGAATGTAAATATGAACTTCCCCTTGCGTTAGGAAAAAGTATTACGAACGAAGTCTGCATAGCAGATCTTTGTAAAATGCCTCACATATTGGTGGCTGGTGCTACCGGACAAGGAAAATCCGTCGGGCTGAATGCCATTATCACATCTTTACTTTATAAAAAACACCCGGCTCAATTAAAATTCGTATTAGTCGATCCCAAAATGGTCGAATTCAGTATCTATTCGGTTATAGAAAGACATTTTATGGCTAAATTACCCGACGCAGAAAAGTCCGTAATTACCGACAGCGACAAGGTTATCGCCACTTTAAATTCTCTCTGTATCGAAATGGATAATCGATATGCCCTACTCGCCAAAGCAAATGTGAGAACAATCAAAGAGTATAACGAAGAGTTTATCCATAGAAAACTGAATCCGAATAACGGACACAAATTCATGCCCTATATCGTGGTGATTATCGATGAGTTCGCTGATTTAATTATGATGGCAGGCAGAGACGTCGAAATGCCCATCGCTCGAATAGCACAAAAAGCGAGAGCTGTCGGTATTCACATGATCATAGCAACACAACGACCGTTATCACCGGTAACATTAAGGCAAATTTCCCGGCACGTATCGCTTTCAGAGTTATGCAAATGGTCGATTCACGGACTATACTCGATGCTCCCGGAGCAAACCAGCTCATCGGACGAGGTGATATGTTATTTACCGAAGGAGGTGATTTGAAACGTATTCAATGTGCGTTTATCGATACTCCCGAAGTAAAACGAATTTGTGAGTATATCAGCAAACAACAAGGATACCCCGAACCATATGAACTTCCAGAATATAAAAATCCCGACAGTGACGCAGGGAGCAATGGAAACGATGTAATCAACCGAGACCCCCTATTCGAGGAAGCCGCTAAAATGATCGTCGTTTCAGGGCAGGCCTCCACATCGTCTTTACAAAGACGCTACTCCATCGGATACAATAGAGCGGGACGACTGATGGATCAACTGGAAGCTGCCGGTATCGTAGGCCCAAGCGAAGGGGGTAAACCTCGACAAGTACTGATTGTGGATATTATGGCTCTCGAAAACAAATTAGAATTAATGAAATGAAAACAAATCGCATTCTACTATGCTGCTCTGTACTTTTTCTACTATTAAGCATGGAACCTCTACATGCACAAAACGGTACACAGGCATTAGATAAAGTCGTTGGTAAATTCCAACAATCGAACGGTATATCGGCTACTTTTACACTGACCGTTTTTAATGCACTGAACGAACCCGTAGAAAAACAAAACGGAACTATAAAACTATCTGGGAACAAATTTTACTGGAATACAACATCTATGACTGTATGGTACGATGGTTTGCAACAATGGACATACGTAAAGGCAACAGAGGAAGTAAACCTAACCGAACCAACGACCGAAGAAATCGCAACAGTCAATCCCTACATACTCATCAATAACTACAAAAAAGACTTCTACATCAAAACATTAAAGTCAAAAAGTTCCAAAGAAAGTATAGCAGAACTTACACCAAAGAAGAAAGGAACAAATATAGACCACATTATAATTATTATCAACACAACTACATGGAATCCAAGCTCTTTTAAGCTCTATTATAGCGATCGGACATATAGCATAATCAACCTATCAAAATATGCTACCGACCAAAACTTTCCAGACTCGACATTTGTTTTTAACAAAAAGCAATATTCAAAAGCAGAACTTATCGATTTACGCTAATAACACAAATAAATAGAAATTATGGAACAAAACGAACGCATACGTTGTCTAATTATAGGCTCAGGACCGGCCGGTTATACGGCAGCTATTTATGCTTCACGAGCAAACCTATCACCGGTTCTATATGAAGGCATGCAACCGGGCGGACAACTAACAACGACCAGCGATGTAGAAAATTTCCCGGGATATCCCGAAGGTATATCAGGATTCGATATGATGGAAGATTTGAAAAAACAAGCCGAACGATTCGGGGCAAACATTCGCCGAGGGATTGCCACAGCTGTCGATTTTTCTCAAAAGCCATATCGTATAACCATAGACGGTGAAAAAATTATAGAAGCCGATGCCTTAATCATTTCTACTGGTGCTTCGGCCAAATATTTAGGACTCCCAGATGAGGTTAAATATGCAGGTATGGGAGTGTCGGCCTGCGCTACTTGCGATGGATTTTTCTACCGAAAAAAAATAGTCGCGGTAGTAGGTGGAGGCGATACGGCTTGCGAAGAAGCAGAATACCTTTCCCACTTAGCCTCTAAGGTTTACTTAATCGTCAGAAAAAACTTTCTAAGAGCCTCCAATATCATGCAACGCCGTGTCAATGAAAATCCTAATATAGAAATCTTATTTGAAACTCAGGCCGAAGGATTGTTCGGAGAAAACGGAGTGGAAGGAGTACATTTGGTTAAAGGCAAAGACACAGCGCATGAAGAGCGTTACGATTTACCCATAGATGGATTTTTCCTTGCCATTGGACACAAACCTAATACAGATATATTCAAACATTCCATTACCCTCGATGAAAACGGATATATAGTTACTGCACCTCACACAACCGAAACTAACATAGAAGGTGTATTCGCTGCCGGAGATGTCGCAGATCCCCGGTATAGACAGGCTATCACTGCGGCGGCATCGGGTTGTAAAGCGGCAATGGATGCCGAACGCTATCTTATAAATAACAGTCTATAAGGACACTTTTGCTTTATACAAATAAGGAGCGTAAATGATTTTTTCGCTCCTTATTTTTTATTGATATAAATCCCGATTTACTATTAAATATTATAGTTTTTCCTCTTTTAAGGAACAATGTATCAATTTTTTATATATTTTTGTGCTGTAAAACATAGTTATAAGGCAAATGGTTAAAAAAAGCACATTAGAATCCATACTACAACAAGAAATGTCTGATTTTTGGGCTCTACTTGAAAATGAAGAAAAACGCATTATCGCCGAAAACTTTAAAATTCAGAATTTCAAAAAGAATGAAATTATTTACAGTGAGGGAGAAGATCCCGCACAACTAATGTGCTTATTAAAAGGTAAAGTAAAAATTTACAAAGACGGAGTTGGGGGCAGGAGCCAAATTATTCGATTAATTCGACCGGTTCAATATTTCGGCTATCGGGCATATTTCTCTCGCGAACCTTATGTAACGGCAGCAGCAGCCATTGAAAATTCTATTGTGGGATTCTTGCCCATGCCGTTAGTAGAAGAACATATTCGCAAAAATAACGGCTTGGCTTGGTTTTTCATTAAAGAACTATCCAACGATTTAGGCATTTCGGATGCCCGCACAGTCAATCTCACACAAAAACATATTCGAGGACGATTAGCCGAATCCTTATTGGTACTTAAAGAAAATTACGGTGTCGAAGAAGATGGACTTACACTCAACATCTATATGGCTCGTGAAGATTTAGCTAACTTATCGAACATGACCACATCTAACGCCATACGCACCCTATCGAGTTTTACAAACGAAAAAATCATAACAGTCGATGGCCGACGTATACAAATTATAGATGAAGAACGGTTACGAAAAATTAGCAAATTCGGATAATATCCCACTTGGGCTATAATAAGTAAAACAAAGCACTCTCGACAAATTTGTCGAGAGTGCTTTGTTTTACACAGATTAATTATTCCAACTCAAACGCGACCTTCGATCTTATATCACTCGAAGAGGCTCCTATCAATATTTCGAACTTCCCGGGTTCCGCAACCCAGGCATGTTTCTTATCATCGAAATAAGAGAGTTTCGACTCGTCTATCTCAAACTCTACGATTTGACTTTCTCCCGGTTGCAAATCAACTTTCTTAAATCCTTTCAATTCTTTCTTCGGACGGGGCAAACTCGATTTCAAATCACTCACATACAACTGAACGATTTCTGCCCCAGATCTATTGCCTGTATTGGTTACAGGGATACGAACCCGGAGGCTTTCACCTTGTTGCACGACTTTCTTATCGATCTCGGCTTTACCATATTCAAATGTCGTGTAGCTCAATCCGTGACCGAAACTGAACATCGGTCGTATTTTCTTGTGAAGATCGCTCCAACGATAGCCTACAAAAATATCGTCTTTATAAATTTGTTGGTGATTCAACCCCGGATAAACAATCGAATCATTGAATGAATGAGCATGATAATCTTCCAATTTGGCATACATACTGAACGGGAGTTTCCCGGAAGGATTGACATCGCCCACCAATATAGAAGCCAATGCGTTACCGGCTTCACTACCACAATACCAACCTTCGACGATGGCAGGGACCTGATCTATCCACGGCATCGCCACACTGTTTCCCGAAATCAATACGACTATCGTGCGGGGATTGGCCTGAGACAAAGCCTCGATAACTCGGTCTTGACCATAAGGAAGCCCATACGATGTGCGATCTCCACCTTCACAATCTTGGTGGCTATTCTTATTCAAACCGCCGACAAAAACGACATAATCGGCCGACTTCGCTTTATTTACAGCTTCATTGAGCAGTTCATCGGCAGACCGAGATTCAGCAAGATTGACTTTAGAAACCACCCCATTATAAGATCCATCGATGTTACCGACATATCCACGAGCATATATTACCTCAGTAGCCTCTCCGACTCTTGCCTTCAATCCGTCCAATGGGGATATCTCATATCGTGCTTTCAACGAAGAGCTTCCGCCACCCACCGTCATCATCTTTATCGCATTCTCTCCGACAACCAAAATGCGTTTGGTTTCGGACAAACGAATGGGTAATACATTGTTTTTATTCTGTAACAACACAATGCCTTCCTCGGCGATTTTACGAGCAGCAGAAGCATGAGCCGGGGTTTTGAAAGAGCCGTAAGGTCTGTTACGATTCATCGTAGTACGAAACATCAGACGCAATATATTTCGAACTTTGCCATCGACAACAGATTCCGGAATCGTCCCGTTTTTCAACAAATCAAGAAACGGTTGTGCCAAATAGTAATTGCTATACGCATCTCCTTTACCATTCGTCAAACCATCTGTCCAAGTCCCGAACTCCATATCCAAACCATTATAAGCAGCCTCCATCGTATTGAATACTCCACCCCAATCCGATACTACGACACCATCAAATCCCCATTCTTTTCGGAGAATATCGTTCAACAAATATTGGTTGTGACAACAATATTGATTCTTATAACGATTGTAGGCTCCCATAATAGCCCAAGCCTTTCCTTTTTGTACAGCAGCCTTAAACGCTGGAAGATAAATTTCATATAAAGCCCGGTCACTAACCTCGACATTGACAGCATGCCGATCGTATTCCTGATTATTCAACGCATAATGCTTCACACAGGCTGCTACCCCGTTAGACTGTACCCCTTCGATATAAGGAACCACCATCTCCGAAGCTAAATAGGGATCCTCTCCCATATATTCAAAATTACGACCATTCAACGGAGTACGGTAGATATTGACACCCGGTCCCAATAATACATTCTTATTTCTATATCGCGCTTCCTCGCCTATCGATTTGCCATACAACAGAGCCATCTCAGGATTCCAAGTCGCTGCCAAACAAGTCAATGCCGGGAATGCCATACAAGAATCGTTCGTCCACCCTGCTTGGTCCCATTCGTCCCAAATGACTTCGGCCCGGATTCCATGAGGACCGTCGGTCATCCAATTTTCGGGCAATCCCAAACGAGGCACTCCCGGTGAACTGAATTTGGATTGTGCGTGGCACAATGCCACTTTTTCTTCGAGTGTCATTCTCGACAGAGCATCCTCTATTCGGTCTTCCATCGGCTTGGTTTCATCAAGATAAACAGGTGTTTGAGCGGCCACTGTA
>OLZO01000914.1_pt1 | contig 11087 bp, 15 predicted proteins | sample 1644431 | NCBI WGS metagenome assembly OLZO01 (sample SAMEA103958145, study PRJEB25191) | human gut metagenome | biome: human-associated habitat [ENVO:00009003]; feature: intestine environment [ENVO:2100002]; material: feces | place: Germany | collected 2013/2015
TTCTGTGGCTGGACGGAAGTGCTCGATGCCCTCTACCACTCGTTGCCCAGGCGGGTGCCGTCCGCCTGTTGGTGTTGTCCCCCGGTGGCTCCTGGTGAGAGGGTGCCGTATGCTTACACTGACTTGTTCAGTTTTCAAAGTTCGCAGCCTTTCCTGGCTGTGATTTTATTGTAGCGGATTTCCAGGCGGTTTCAGAGTACCTAGTTGTCACGGTACCGTGCGGATTTGTCACGGTTGGTCAGATGGAATCCTTCAGCCGGGCAAGCAGGGCCATGGCTTTTTCAAGTTCCCGCTGGATTCTCTTACCGTCTGAGCTTTTCATCTTACCCAAGATAAGGTAATCCAAAGAGACTTCAAAAATGAGTGACATGGCCACCAGAAGCTCAAGTGATGGATTTCGCCTGCCTTTCTCGATTCCCCGATAGTTGTCCAAGCTGGTATGTAACAGATCTGCTATTTCCTGTTGTGTTTTCCCCATACTCCTACGCAACTTCGTGGTCCTCATTCCAAATTCTTTTGGATTGTAATTCACAATGTTTCCTCCAATCTGATTTCAGGTTTACGGTTGACCAAAATCAGATGGAGGTGAGCGGCAACGCTGCCTGTGAGTTTGACATACCAAATCACAGAAAATATAAAAAGCCGCAGTCCAACATTGGACTACGGCAAAAGGGCAGTATAATGGGGTTAAGAAGCTCTTGACACAAATTATCCCACTGAGGGAGTTCACAAAAGAGAAAACTTATCTGTCTATCTGAACTTAGCAGATAGACAAGGAAATCTCAATTGTTATTATAGAGTTCTTGATAATTTTGTTGGAGAAATTAGTGTGGAACAGTGCAGCGTTTTCAGATTTACCATTAATTAACATGAACATCACTGTTCCTAAGCGAGTTTTTAGCTATCAGAATAGATAAATCACTTTTTCAACAGGATAATAGGTAACTAAAAGACCAGGATTGCTCCGGCTGATATAATCTAAGGTAAACCCAGTTTCAAACCCTGTATTGATAAAGAAAGCGATGTCCACTTCCACAGGATTTCCCGATGTAATGGCGAACAAAGACTGCCCTTGCAGCACCTCATTAAAGCCCTCCAGCTGGTTGAGCTCCGGTACAGCAGCTAACGTGTAATCTGGGCCTACGATCTGGAATTCCGCCAAGTTTATGGGGCTTTTTTCCATGCTATCCTCCCCGTTAAACCGAAACACGGTATGGACTAGGAGCAGGTATTGGTTTTTGTGGTGAAGATCATCCCGTAGATTGAGATCCTCCAGAAAATTTTCTGGGGCGTTGTGCTCTTGCAGAAAGTCATCTGTGGATTCCACGGTGGAACCAGTCACCTCCACAGTATAACCTGTCCAATCATAGCTGGTAAAATAGTAGTGACCTTTTTCCAGTGGCACTGGCTCTCCGGTGGAAAAATGCTGGCGCTGGGGAAATAGAGTGATAAAATCCGCTGTATTCACCTGGTAGATGCGAAAGCCTCCCAGCAGGCAAACAAGGGCCAACACGCCGCAAAGGACTGCTTTTCTCACAGGTCCACCTCCTCAAACTGGCCCCCTTGCTGTTTCACCATGCGCTTCACTATTTTTCCCGCAATGATCTTATAAATCTCATCCGCCATGGAAGATAGTTCGTCCAAATCGTGGCAGGACAGGAGAACGCAGGCGCCCCGATCACGCTCCTCACGGACAATTTTCCGTACCCGTTCAATCCCTTCTTCGTCCAGGGAATTGATGGGTTCGTCCAGGATCAGCAGCTCCGGCTGTTCCATAATAGCACAGGCAATCCCCAGCCGCTGTTTCATTCCCAAAGAATATTTTCGGTATTTTCGTTTGTCCTGGGGGTTCAGTCCCACACGGAAAAGAGCCTGTTCTATGTCCTCTTTTCTAGTCTTTCCTTTGATGGAGGCCAACAGTTCCAGGTTTTGAAAACCCGTGTATCCATCTAGAAAAGAGGGGTTTTCCAGGAGCAGCCCCATGCTGTCTGGAAAGCTGTTTGCCCCGCCCAGGGATTTCTCGTTTACAAGGACCTCTCCGGAGGTGGGATAAATCAACCCACCGGTCATACGCATGAGCATGGTTTTCCCGGATCCATTGATACCTTGCAGCCCATAGACTCTGCCGCTGTGGAGAGTGAGGTTGATATCATCCAGGACGACAGTGGGCCCAAACCGTTTTGTCACATGATTCAGTTGGATTTCCATAATTGCTCCTTTAGGGCGTCAGGCCCACAATGTCTTGTCTGCGTATTTTCCATGCTCCCACAAGGAAGCAGCCCACCCAGGCCAAGATACAAAGGAACGCACCCAAGGTGGGTTGAAAGTTGTATATCCCAATGTCCGCGCTGCGTACCGGCATGGCATAATTGGAAAGCATGAGAGGGTGGGCGTAATAGATTCCGATGATGCAGTAACAGCACGCTGCAACAAACGCAAAGATAGGCTTCACAAACAGGGTGAGAGTCATTTGCATCAAATTCACCGCCATGCCCACCAAACAAGGCAACAGGCAAACGCTCACAAAAAGGGATGTACTGTGGGAAGCAGGCAGGCTCTGTGCAAATTGAAACTGGAAGATTCTAGGATTCAGCTCCCAGGTTTGGGCCTTTCCGCTGGCAAAACTCAGCAGCCACAATGTGAGATATCCCAGTCCGTAATACACCAATACCACCCAGAGATTCCAGAGGCATTTGGAAAACCACCACCATGATTTTTTCCGCGCCCGGATCATCACCTGCATTCCTCCTTGAGAGAGATCTTCGCTCATGTAGGAAAGGGTGAGCACACAGGGGAGGATCTGCCACACAAACCAGGTGGTGGGAAAGCTGTAGCTTTGCAGCTGTTGAAAATCCGGGGGCAGCTTGCCCCCCAAGTCCGCCATAAGCACATCCCCCATGGATAAGGAAAGTGAGTTGATGTCCCACAGACTGTCCACTTCCCCATAGAAACCGTGGAATAAGGAAAAGGAAAAGCTGATGAAGAGAAATACCCCATAGAACACAACGGCAGCCCATTTCCCTGGCCGGCTTAAAAAACCGTATCGGAAATCGTAGCGAAAAATGTTATAAAATTTCATAGCGCCTCCCCTTTGCATAAACAACGGGAACACTCAGGGCAGTAAATACAAGCAGCCACCCCAGCAAAACCACGGCTTTTGTGGCATTCACCACAGGCATTGGATGCATCAGCAGTAGGGGAGATACCTCCACATAGCTGATATAAAGGAAAAAGGTTCGCAGCAGATCCGCCCCTATGAGAAGCAGGAAGGGGACCACCAAAGGCGCCAGACGCTGCCGGAAGAAAAAAGCAGTGGTAAGGGACAGGCAGGCGAAAAGCCCGGAAAAGACAAAGTCGATCCCTAAGTACAGAAGGGTGTACACCAAAGGATGGGTGTGGAACAGTGCCGATCCCATGCTTTCGTGGCCAAAGGCGAAATACTGGTTATAGATCACGTTTGGTTTTACTGCGGGAAAAACCAGGGCGCAAATCCCCAGACTTACCAACAAGGGCAGCACCACCGCCACGCCACCAGATAGGAAAGTGGCGACCCATTTGGAGGCAAAGTAGCGAGTCCGCCCACAACGGGGGATAATCACCTTAAGATATCCATTTTTCTGTTCTTGGGAGAAGGAGCGGCCATAGGGCAGCACCGCCAACAGAGGAAGCAGCGTAAAGAATAACGTGTACCCTACGGAAACACATTCTCCACCGATCCAACTGTTGTAAAGAATGGACATGGGAACCAAAGGGTACTTTACATAACCCATTTCTTCCACGGTCCTAACTTGTTGGAGAAAGCCGATATCGGAATAGTACAGGCTGATTTCATACCATGCGCTGAGGGCGACAAATAGGATTCCCAGGGTCAGTGACGCTAGGAAGTACCCGTTTCGAAAGGCTTTGCGGAGTTCTGTGCGCAGCAGATTCTTCATCATCTCATTCCTCAGCGCTGTATTCCAGAGGCAGGATCGAGGCTTCGTCCCAACCCATCGTAGAATAGACTAGATTTAACTGGTTGCTTTCCAGTGCTTGTAAATCCGTGGCTGACAAGGCCCAGCCCAGGGTGATTTTCGTGCTCTCCCCAATCGCGGGCAGCTCCAAGGCAAAGTAGCGTTTATCATCATCTACTGCCTGGTCAAAGTAGATGGGGCTGTTGAACACGGCTCCTTCTTGGTGGGCATCCACCGTTTCCTGGGTCACTAAGAAAAAGTTGTTCACCAGGTAATCCCCATCCAATATGGCTGGGTCAAGACTTTCGTTCTCAAGTAAAAAGGTAATGGTGAGAAATGCCTCCCTTTCCCGCAGTTCTTGCTGGCCCACTATTTGAGCGGAGTTCACTCCGGCTGCTTCGTAACTCTCTTCCAAAGAAATGGATTCTACCTGGTAACTGACGATCCCACCGCGATACTCTGTTCGTAGAACAGAGGAGGTTTCCTGTGTAACAACGGACGACAGTGGTTGGGAACCATTTTCTTTCTCTTGCGGAGGAGTCCCCTCGCTGGAAAGACTTGTCTCTGTAGCTGGACCCTCCCCGTTTTGGACGGTGTCTGGGTTAGGCTGCATAGGGGCGCAGGCCGTCATTACAGCCAGGAGAGCAGATGCCATCACGAGCATGAAATATTGTTTCTTCACGGTATCCTCCTTAGAAATCGTGGAACCAGCAAAAGGCATAGCACCTACAAACCGGGTGCTACACCTTTCACTGATAGGTTTACTTCCGAGCGACTAGAAGATGAGTAGAGTTAAACATACGTAACGCCAGATTCGTAAGCGTAATCAGGACTCCAGTGGCCGTCCATCATTCCTGACCCACTAGTTGGACTCATTCGCAAATACATGCGGACGCCTTCATTTGACGTGTAATCGCCATCTTCATACACATAGTTATTAATTGCATACTTTCTGCCATCGGCCAATCTGACTGTCCCAGCAGTAGTTTTATTGGTAGGAACACCAGATACATAGCAATATGTCCTCATCTGAGAATAACCCGATGGTGAGTTATCAGGAGCAACATAGACTTCCGATGTCGTTTCTTTGTAGTGGGCTACTGTACTGATCCACTCACCGGCAGTTATGGATGGTTTATAATAGTACTTATCAACTGTATCTGCAGCCGAAGCCGTTGTTGAAACAGCTGATACCATCATTGCTGCCGTGAGCAATATGGCTGCCAGCCTTTTTCGTTTCATGATGTTACCTCCCATCTTAAACATATTGGGGTTTAGGTTTGGTTATTTCCGCAGCTCTTCGGGCAGTTCGGGTTCATACCCACAACCATTGGAAGCCATGCCTGCTCCTAGATTTGCGAAAATTTCAATCAAGGATGCCAGCGCACTCAAAATAGTCGTCATTTCCCGTAATCCTCCTTTCTTCGTAAAGTAAATAGGATCATAACAGCAACCGCTGCTAATGACATGGTGGAGACGGCCACATAGGGCCGAAAGATCTGCCAAATGAAAAGAATAAGAAAAAGCAAACTCTCTATGGCAGCCAAAACAACAGCAATCTTTCGGTTCTTCCGGTAGGTTTTCTCGGACAAGGGATGGTGTTTGTTTCGAATCGGAGAAAGAACCATCACGACTACGCATGACGCCACAACGATTACAGGAAGCAGATGATACAGCTGAAAGTGTACAATCCAGTAGCTTGTTCCCACCACGGTGAGGTAGACAGAGTTGGTGAGCAGAAAACAACGGGTGTAGGTAGGGGCGTGGTATCCGCCGGAGAAAAGCCTCAGGAAGAAGAACACGCCCAGGAATATAAAAGCAGAAGCTGGATTTTTGAAAAGTAAACCTAACAACACGATGGAGCACATCGACGCCAAGGTGGAAAGGCTTAGCTGGATGCCATATTCGTAAATGGCCTTTTTGGATGGGTCAAGAGGGCAGCGAAAGTAGAGCTGGTCAGTCAACCTGGCTGCAATAGTCGCTAACATACAATCACTCCACTCTCCTTTTGTTGGGGATATTTTAGCATCTAGCAACAAAAAAATCAGCAGTTTTGCGCGAACTGCTGATTTTCATGTATTAAATTGTAGAAAAGCAGAGAAGAGCTTCTGATTTGAACTGGTGGTCTTCGTAGGAGTTGGTCAGGTAACCGTTATACTTGTCCACCGTATCCTGGATGCTCTTCAGCCCCAGCCCGTGAAATTGGGGCTCTTCTTTATTTGTAAGGAGCCGGCCATCCGCCGTAAAGGGGTTTCGATAGGCGGAGTTCGTTACCTGGATCACAACAAAACTCTTGTTCTGGCGGATGGACACCTGAATGAACCGGCGTTGGGAGTCAGGGATCTTTTTGCAGGCATCCAAAGCGTTTTCCACTTGGTTCCCCAGAACTGCGCATAGGTCTATGGGGGCAATCTGCGAAAGGCTGGAAGAAAGCTCCACATTGTAATGGAAGTCAATTTGGGAACGGGCCGCCTCCGCCGCGGAACAATTGATGACAGCGTCAATGATGTCGTTTCCACAGCTGCACATTCGAACGTCCCGATAGGAAACGTCCAGAAGGGACTGGACATATTCCTCAGTATTCTGATCTCCGGCCTGTTCGGCAAGCCCCAGTATTGCTTGGAGGTGGTGGTGAAAATCGTGGATACGCTTGGCGTTTTCCTGCAAGTCCTGGTGGAGCGTTTGGTAATTCTTCTCCATGAGGCGGTCTGTTTGTTGCAACACCAGACGCTGCGCCCGCTCCTGATCCCTGGAGGAGATCGTCAGCAGCAAGAGGGAAAACACAAGGAAAAATAGCAACAGAACCAGAAACGATACGATAGACGCCTGACGCATGGTATAAACATCGTGCGAAAGGATGGCGTTCATCAGGTATTGGGTTACCCCGTAGGCAAAGGCACTGTCAATGAGAAGAGAAACCAGCCATCTGTTCTTCAATGTGGACAATCGATGAAGGCGCTTTCGGAAGATAAGATAGAGAACAATGTCGCTTGCTTTATCCAAAGTTAAATAAAGGCAGCGCAACGGCCCCGGTGTCATAAAGTCTAAAAATGCTTCTTCGAATCTGCCACCATGGAGAATGCAGACGAAAATCATCCAGATATAACCAACCGCTAAAATTACAAAAAGCACCATAATGCAGGATGCGGCTCGTAAAATCAATGTCCCTTTTGTGAAAAAGCTGGAAGCACACAGTAAAAAAGCGATAGATATCAACGGGGTGATAAAAGAAAAGGCCTGGATGGAGTTTACAAATGCAACTAGAAGAGTATTGACCAACGTGACTGCATAAACAGTAATATGAAACTTGTAATTCTCCCATTTTTTGCCAGTAATCTGAATGATGGAGAGCAGCAAAATTAAACATTCAATAAAGGTTGCAGCCCAATCCACAATCTGATAGATCATTTTTTCCGTTTCCCTCCCCACAAGGCAATCATGGCTTTCTTTACATTGGGCATCATGGGGCGGCTGACGGGGACCCGGTCCTCATTGGTCAACACCAGCCAGGAACCGTTCAGCTCCTGGACATAATCTAGATTCACAAAATAAGCACGGTCTGTAAAGATAAATCGGGGATCATCAATTTCAGAAAACAGCTCTTTGATTCCTCGGTTATCCTTGAAAATACCCTGCCGGTCCGTGACAATCTGGATGCTGCGCTGCATCTTCTGGACGTAAAGAATATCCTTATGAAGAATACGGGTATAGTTTTGGTAGTGCTGCACCATAATAGAACAGGTGTCCGTTTTTTCCAGGGTTGCGATGGCCTGCTCCAGTGCCTCCGGCAGGGCATGATCCAAATCCAGCTTGGAGACATACCGCAGGGCCTGTACTTTGTATCCTTCCGTGGCATAGCTGAGGTGGGAGGATAAAAAGAGCAAGGGAGCGTTTGGCTGGAATTCCCGGATACGCTTCGCAACATCCATGCCATTTAGGTCGGGCATTTCCACATCGAGAATATAAATGTCATACCGCTCCCCGTCAGAAATGGAGGCTGTGAGGGCTGCAGGGATGATGTAAGTTGTGATGACCGGCGACTCCGTGCTGTTTTGGAGCAATGATTGGATGAGACCCGTTATTTTACTGACAAATTGGATGTCATCATCGCACAGGGCAATTTTAAGCAAGAAATATCCCTCCTATTCAGTGATAAACTGGTAGGTGCTTCTTCGATTGATATCATACCACCAGACGGCGTCCCCATCAATAATCATTAGATAAAGATCATTTAGGCTGCGGCGGTTTTTGGGGTTTAAGTTGCTGTTGTAAGCGTGAACCCCCTGCGCTTTCTCCGCCATGGTGATTTGGATTTGCTTCACCACCTCGTCAATGGGGCCGGTGTGGTATTTGGTGGGAGTCCACCGGGGCATGGCACGGCGGATATCACTCACCGTGGGATGAAGTGTCGCTCTCGGTGCGGGTGACAGTTTGAGAATAACGCCGATCTCTTTCTCGGAGAACTGCTCCAGTTTAGCATAGAGCTGCAAGATTTGGTAAAAGTCGAAACCCATCTCACAGAGCAGCCGAAACAGAGAAAACGCCTGCTCCCGCAGGATAGGCTGTGAGGATTGATTGCAGGACAGGATGAGCTTTCGCACCATGCTTTCCACAGAAATGCTGAGTTGCAGACAGGGTTCCATAGCCAAAATCCTTTCGTTTTTGGCCTCAGTATACTCTTATTGAGCTAAAAAGTAAATACGCATTGATTCTATACATTATGTACCTTAGCTAAGTTTCTTGCTACAATCCACGTGGAGGTGATTCCATGGGGAGCAGTTTTGGTGACCGGATCGGGGAACTAAGAAAATGTCAGGGATTAACGCAGCAGCAAGTTGCAGAAGCGTGTAATGTTTCCATCCATACGATATCCAGCTGGGAAAACGGCAAGATAAGTCCCACTATGGAACACCAAGAAGTACTAGCACAGATATTGCGTACCACAGTTGATGCTTTCTATGTCTCGCCTGGTCGGCTCCTTCCGACAGATGTGTTTTCTAGACAGTTGTCTGAGATTATGCAAAAGCTCACTTTGGAAGAGCAACAGCTTATAGTGGAAATAGCCTGTGGAATACTCAAGCTGAATCACCCAGAATAAACTTACCACTCGATTTTTCTTTTTTCAGTATATTTGCTTAAATTGTCGATTTTTATGTATCAAATTGCAGCAGGCCCGCTTCCTCTGAGAAGCGGGCCTTTTTTTGCCTGTTGTCAACAACAGAATAATCAACAAAAACGACAGTTCGTGCAAAACTCCTGATTTTTGAAAAATGCTGTGCTAAGATATAGGCAAGATAAAGGTACGAACGGTGGCCACCGCAAATACAGGTAAGGAGAAACCCATTTTGTTACACAAAGGAGTTTATCATAATGGAGAAACTGCACAATCAGACGCAAAAACTGATTGCATTTTTCTTGAGTCTGGTATTGTTGGTAGGTTTTGTGCCTCAATTATCGAAAGCAAAAGCATCCTTCTTCGATGTAGATGAAACCGCCTGGTACGCCCCCGCCGTGGAGTATGTCCAGGAAAAGGACTGGATGAATGGCGTGGGGAATAACCAGTTCGCTCCCCAGGTCACCTTAGACCGGGCCACGTTCGCCCAGATTCTCTACAACCTGGCAGGGCAGCCAGAGCTACCGGATGATTTCGGCCATTTCCTGGGATTTGGCGATGTGGACCCCAGCAAGTGGTACAAAGCCCCTGTCTATTGGGCCTATTGGAAGGGGCTGGCCTCTGGGACGGGAGACGGGAAGTTTTCCCCCAGTCAGGCGGTCACCCGGGAGCAGATGGCCCAGATGCTCTACCGCTACGCCCAGGCCACCGGCAATGACGTGACCTTTACCCAGGCTGCGGAGGAATTCCCGGATTTTCGGGAGTCCTCCGATTGGGCCCGGAACGCCCTGAACTGGGCGGTATCCCATCACATCCTGGCGGGGGACGACCAGGGCAACTTGAACCCCACTTCCCCCGCCACTCGGGCGGAAGTGGCCCAGCTGCTGAAAAACGCCGCCCCCACCCTCACGAAAAACGAGGTTTGGGAGTACGCCAGACCCAGCCAGCTTTCCCTGGCCATCGGCATCGGGGAAGGGGAATATCCCAAAGTAGACGGTTCCACCTCCACCTTGGCGCTGGTACAGAGCGCCTATGAGGCCATGTTTGACACCTGGGATGATTCCCTGTATCCCCACCAGGCATCTAAGACCGTGCCCTCTTACAAGAAGCTCATCGGCGGAGAAGTGGATCTCATCTTGACGCCCTCCCCCTCCCAGGAGGTGCTGGACCTGGCTCAGGCCGCCGGCGTGGAACTGGAAACCCACAAGATCGCCTTGGAGGCGCTGGTGTTCATCACCCCGGCGGAAAACCCCACAGAGGACATCACCGGGGACCAGGTGCGGGAGATTTACACTCAATATGGCATCAAGAACTGGAAAGAGCTGGGCGGCCCGGACAAGGAGCTGGTGCCCCTGTGCCGCAACAGCGACAGCGGCAGCCAGTCCCAGCTGGACAACATGGTGCTGAAAGGCCAGGCCATCCACCCGGACATCTACAACAACCTGCTGGAAACCACCATGCCGGGGATGCTGCGGGACACCGCCTATTACCATGAACAAGGGCCCAATAAGGATTGCTACGCCCTGGGCTATACCCTGTATGCCTACCTGCAAGGCCATGCGGACGGGGACGGCCTGCGGGAGGACTTGAAAATGCTCTCCTACGAAGGGGTGGCTCCCACAGATGAAACGCTGCGCAACGGGGAGTATCCCCTGGTGGACGGCTACTATGTGGTGCTGCGCAAGGACACCCCGGAAGGCAGTTCAACCCGCAAGCTGCTGGATTGGATGTTGGGCGAGGACTTTGCCCAGCGCATGGAGGCCGATGGGTTCTTTCCGACTATGGGAAAGTAAAATTAAGTAGATACTATTCAGGCAAAAGGAGTTCATTTTACGAATGGACTCCTTTTCCTTATTCTCTAGGTCAATACCAGTCGATACATATTTGATGAATCCGCCCCACTCTCCCTCTGCCGTTCTTCAATTACAAGAAAGCCCTCCCGGACAAGATCCCGGAGGGCTCTTCTTAGGCTTGGTCTTGCACACAGGGCGAAACAGGCGGGGCCTGGGTTCGTGCTGCTG